>Ga0272441_10002139_pt1 | contig 40717 bp, 35 predicted proteins | sample SSMProp6N_FD_193582 | JGI IMG/M metagenome (GOLD analysis project Ga0272441, IMG submission 193582) | Marine sediment archaeal communities from Little Sippewissett salt marsh, Falmouth, MA, United States - SSM-Prop-6N | ecosystem: Environmental > Aquatic > Marine > Wetlands > Sediment ... | reverse complement strand
AACAAGCTGCCCATCATCGTCATCAGCATGGAGACGGAGGGGAACATCGTCCGCGCCGTCTGCGGGGAGCCGATCGGCACGACCGTGGGCAAGGAGTAGTTTCGCCGCCCCTTCGCCGGGGGGGGGGGGGCGGAGCATGTGAGGGGGGCGACCTGGCTCTCGACGACGTTCTCGAGGATGCAGAGCTCAGGATGATGGGGGCGACGGAGGTGCTGCAGGACGCCCTCCGCGGCGTGCGCACCGGCCGCGCCTCGGCCGGCCTCGTCGACGGCCTCGAGGTGCAGGCATACGGCACCGCGTCGCCGCTGAAGTCGCTGGCCAACATCGCCACGCCCGACGCGCGGCTCATAGTCATCCGGCCCTTCGATCCGAACACCATCGCCGATATCGAGAAGGCGATACTCGCCTCCGAGCTCGGGCTGAACCCGGCAAGCGACGGCAAGTCCATCCGCCTGAGCGTGCCGCCCTTGTCCGAGGAGCGGCGCAAGCAGATGGGCGCCCTCGTGCGCTCCAAGGGCGAGGAGGCCAAGGTCGCCATCCGCAACGTCCGGCGCGACGCCAACAAGGACATCGACAAGGTGAAGAAGGACGGCTCGGCTCCCGAGGACGACTGCTTCAAGGCGCGCGACCGCCTGCAGGAGATCACCAAGGAGCAGGAGAAGGAGGTCGGCGACCTCGTGGCGAAGAAGATCGCCGATATCACCGAGGTCTGAGCCGCCTGCCCGCCCCCACGCCCGGCCGCCCCCCCACAAGGAGGAGCAATGCACGAAGTAGGCCGCTACGACGTCTTCGAGCTCTCGCTCTCGTCGGACGCGGAGCTCGCCAATCCCTTCACCGACGCGGCCGTCTCGGCCGAGTTCGCCGGCCCCGGCGGCGAGGCCGTCACTGTGGCGGGCTTCCACTACGGCGACGGCGAGTGGCGGGTGCGCTTCGCGCCGGGCTCGGTCGGCGAGTGGAGCTACGAGGCGGAACTCACCCCGAAGGGCGCCGAGCCCGTTCGCGCTGCGGGCGAGTTCGAGTGCGTCCCGTCCGGCGGCCACGGCTTCGTTCGCATCTCGAAGCGCAACCCCCACCGCTTCGAGTACGACGACGGCACGCCCTTTTATCCGATAGGCCAGCAGACCGGGGCGGGGGTCGGCCCGGCGCCCCCCTTCGATGCGCCCGAGGGCGCCGAGAAGTGGTGCTCGACTGACCGCGAGACCTTCCTCGAGGCCTTCGACGGCTGCATCAACCTCGTGCGGAGCCAGCTCGGATGCGGCACCACCGCGGGCGTCGCGAAGGACGTTATAAAGAAAGACTCGGACGACCCCGACCGCTACGACATCGAGAACTCCCTCTGGGTCGACGAGTCGTGCCGGGCAATCAAGTCGCGCGGCTGGGCTCAGATACTGATCCCCTTCCAGGACATGTCGACGCACGGCACGGACGAGACCAGCTTCGGCGGCACGCACGACCTCGAGACCCACAAGAACATCTCGAGCCCGGTGCTCGCCTCCATGGAGCGCTACCTGCGATACGTCGTCGCGCGCTGGGGCGCCTACACCGACATCTGGGAGATCTACAACGAGGACTCCTACTGCCCCGACGAGTTCGTCGCTCACCTCGCCAGCGTGATCCGCGACGCCGATCCCTACGGGCATCCGGTGACGACCAACTACGAGCGGCCCGGGCGCGACTGGTGCGAGGTTATCTGCCTCCACGAGTACATGGACAGGCCGGCCGCTTTCGTGCCGGGGCACCTGTCGGGCCAGATCGGCCGCATGAAGGGCTACGGGCAGCCCGTCATCTACACCGAGTTCGGCAACAAGGCGATACTCAGCAACTACGATCCGGTCAAGTGGCGCGTCGCCGTCTGGACGGCCTTCATGATGGAGAGCGGCATCGTCTTCTGGAACATGTCCGGCCGCAGGACCGTGCCGAACCTCGAGAAGCCCTGGGCCAACTCCAACGCCTACCTGGGCCCCGAGACGCGGCAGTACTTCCGCGTGCTGGCCGATTTCACCCGCGAGCTGCCCGTCACGCTCCGGCCCGTTTCCGTCTACAGCGCCGGGCGCATCCCGGTGGAGCCGTGGGTGCTGACAGACGGGCGCCAGGCCGTGGTCTACCTCCACAACCGGGGCGAGGAGACGGCCGAGATCGAGGGAGCCCGGATGCCGCTCATGGTCGGGCCCGGCAGGTGGCGCGTGAGGTGGATAGATCCGGCGACCGGCCGGACCGTCGCCGAGGAGGAGACAGAGACGGAGCAGCACTTCCTTTACCCGGAGGTCCCGCCGGTCGAGGTGGACCTGGCGGGGAGGTTCGACAGGGTCTGAGGCCCGGAGCCGTCTTGAGGAGACGATCAAATGGAATGCCCCAGATGCGACTACCATATCCACACCAAGTACCTGGGCTGCGCGAACGGGACGATGGAGGTGGCGGCGGTCGTCGCCGAGTGCGAGAAGCTCGGCGTCACCTCGCTCGCTATCACGGACCATCTCAACTCGCCTGACAGGCTGGCCGACCACGCCCCCATACTCGACGACATCCGCGCGCTGGAGACGGACGTCGAGGTCTTCTTCGGCGCAGAGCTCAACTTCACGGGAGCGGGCGAGGGGTTCGTCTTCAGCGACGAGATCAAGGCCGAGCACGGCTTCGGGTTCGGCATCGGCGGCATACACGCGGCGTACCTCGACGACTACAGCGAGGAGAAGCTCGTCTCGGTGCAGCACGAGCATCACCTGAGGACCTGCCGCGATCCGCTGGTGGACGTGCTCGTACACCCCTACTGGTTCTGGAAGGGCGAGTTCGACAAGCGCGGCTGGCCGTGGTTCACCTCGATGAAGGCCGTGCCCGAGTCGTGCGCCCGCGAGCTCGGGGCGGCCGCGAAGGAGACGGGAACCGCCATCGAGATCAACACCGCCGCCATCTTCGTCAACCCGCAATACGACGAGGCGTTCGTGGCGGAATACGTCGACTACCTGGCGATCATTGCCGAGGAGGGGGCCGTCTTCTCGGTGGGCTCGGACGCCCACGACATAGGGCAGCTGGCGACGATCGAGAAAGGCTGGAAGGTGGTCGAGAAGCTGGGTCTGTCGGCCGAGCGCGTCTGGAGCCCGAAGTGCGAGCCCGTGATGGAGGGGGCGGCCTAGCCGGCTCTACGCGCCGGCCTCGGCTGGATGCGCCGGGGATCGATATGCAGCTGATAGAGTTCCTCGAGCTTCTCATAGCTGTCGATGCGATAGACGTCCTTCAGCGAGCGCTCGACGCCTTTATCCTTCACCGAGCGGCAGAACTCGAGGAACTTCTTCGCCCCGGCGCGCTGCATGAGCATCTCGACGAGGCGCGAGCTCTGTGCGTAGAAGAGCTCCGGCGTCTTCGGGTACTGCGTCATCGCCAGCAGGTCCTTGACGCCGATCAGCGTTTCCGTCCTCAGGTGGTTCCAGACGACCGAGCGGTAGTGCTGCTGCTTGTACTCGGGCTCCATCACCACTGCGACCCCCTCGTGCAGGGCGAGAGGGAACCGGACCCCGCATCCGATCGCCTTGGTGAAGAGTATGTGCGTCAGCTCGTGCGGGATGACGGACTTCAGGAGCCTCGGGCTCGACTGGTAGCTCGCTATGTACTGGTCCGCTATGGCCTTGCCGCGGAACTCCGAGTGGCTGACGCCGCCCGACCACTCGGGCTGGCCCGTGGCCTTGACATACTCCTTCGCGTCGCGATGGATGTATATCCTGAGGCGCCCCTCAAGGGTTACCTCGCCCAGGGCGAGAGCCGCGACTATGCGCTCGATGTGGAACTCCGCCGTCGAGGCAACCGTCTCGGCGACCTTCACGTTGTGATGGTGGACCTGGAACCGGGCCGTGGTCAGCACCTTCCAGTCGCCGGCGTCGGCCCGGGCCCAGTCGCGCTGCTCCTGGGCGTCCCGTTCGCCCGAGCCCTGGATGTCCAGCTTCTTCTGGAGCGCGATGCGAAGCTCCGCCGCCCTCGCCTGACCGGGAGTCCCGACGATCGAGACGCCCAGGGCCTTGCCGTAGACGATGGCCGCCTCGCGGAAGCGGCCGCGGACCTCGGCATACCGGCCGGCGACATATTTGACCTCGAGGTTGGTCGGGCTGAATACGGCCAGCTCGTCGAGCTCGGCCTCGGCCTCCTCGAAACGGCCCGAGCTGATCCTGCCGGTGACGATGTGCAGACGGGAGTTGACGTACCGGGGCTCGATCCGGGCGGCGAGGGCCGGGTCGAACTCGAGCGACCTGCCGTACAGCCTGGCGGCGCTGGCATAGTCACGCTTTTTGTACAGGTCGTTCCCGAAGGCCACGAGCGTCCGTGCGTAGGGCCCGGCAAGCTCGGCGCGGAGCTCCGGCGTTTCGTCGAGCACCCCCTCGAAGAGCATCTGCGCAGCCGCGTGGTTGCCGCCCCTCAGAAGCTTCTTCGCCTCGGAGATATCCCCGCGAAGCTGCTCGATGCGGCGCCGTATGTGCTTGACCGATCGCTCGGCGATGACGTTGCCCTCGTCGAAGGTGAGGGCCTCGCGGTAGGTCCTGGTCGCCTCAAAGAAGGAGCCCAGGGCCTCGAGTTCGCGGGCGCGCTGCAGGAGGCCCGTGACGAGCTCCTTGCGCGCTGGGATAGAGCCCGGCTCGGCGGCGACGGCCCTCCGGAGCTCGGCGAGCGCCATCTTCGACTTGCCGCGCGTGAAGAGCTCCCTGGCCTGCGACCGCCTGTAGGCCGCTTCGCTCTCCCGCTCGACGGACTTCACCTCGCTCCTGCGGATCGTGATGGAGCCGCCGGGGATCTCGATGACGATGCGGTCGCCGGAGTCCGATACGATCCGGCCGCGGATCGTGCGGCCGTTGACGAGCGTGATGATGTCGGCCCGGGCCGCCGCCGAGACCGCCGTCAGCAGCAGGCAGACGGCAAGCGTTCTGAGTGGGCCGGCCCGAGGCCTCATGCGGCGCCCTCCGGTGAGGAGTCTACCACCGGTGGCGCCCGATATCAACCCCGGGGATGGACCGGGGCTAGTGCAGACGCTTCTTCGCTTCGGCCGCCAGCGGGGACTCGGGATGCTCCTCCACGAGCCTGCCGTAGAGGGTCCTGGCCAAGTCCTTCATGCCGCTCCTCTCGGCGCCGCGCGCGGCCCGGTAGAGCGCGGCGGCCTTCGGGCTGGCGGCCTGCCTCTTCTCGACGGCCGCGGCAGCCGCCTTCGGAGTTCCCCCCTTCTTGGCCTTTGGGGCCTCGGGCTCGGGCAGCCAGTGGCCGTACTTCCGCCGTGCGTCCTCATTGCGCAGAAGGAACTTGTCATTCAGCTCCGACCGGTTGACGACGAGGTTCTCCTTCTCCACGATGCGGGAAGGATCGGATACCTTGCGGAGCTCGGTTTTGCCCCCGCCGCCCTCTCGAACGTAGACGTTCCGGTAGAAGCGGAACGGCCCGGCCTTCGAGCCGACGTGTCGCAGGATCACGGGGCCGACGAGTGTGTTCCGGTAGACGTCGGCCGATCCCGGATTCGCGTGGGCGAAGATGCTCAGCCCGGCGCAGCTGCGCAGATCGTAGGCGAGGTTGTAGCAGATCTCGTTCTCGGAGATGCCCTTGTAGAACTTGTTCCGGTAGGGCTGCGAGAAGAGGCAGTTCACGGCCCCGTGCCCCTTCTCGAACCCGTGCATGACGTTGTGGCGGACGACGCAGCGCCTCACGCAAACCTTCAACGCCACCGCCGAGTCCAGGCCCTTGAAGTTGGCGAAGCGGTTGTCCTCGATCAGAGACCGGTAGCAGGTGTAGAGCTTGATTCCGGAGAGGTGTTCGCCGCCGTCGAATACGCAATCCTGGACGACGAGCCCCTCCGTGAGATTGCCGCCCACGAGGAGACGGATGAACGACTGGTTGTGGTTCCCGGTCGTGGGGCCAAGGCCCCTGAAATCGCATTTCCGGACCGTGACGTATTTCAGGTCCCCCAGCTCCGGCATGAGCTGCAGGGCGTAGCCGTAGTTCTTCATGCCGCGAAACCGCAGGTTCTCGACGCAGAACCCCGACTGCCCCTTGGCAGTCAGGCAGTGCTTGCTCTCGCAGTCAATGATCGCCTCCTCGCCCGGATAGCCCGCGAGGATGTTGGGATGCCAGTTGCGGAAGTCCATCCACTTGGTGCCCCAGCCGCACTTGAATCCGTCGAGCTTGTACGTTCCGGCGCGGAAGTAGACGACGTGGTCGGTGTATTTGCTGGTGCGAAGGCCTTTCTGCTCCTCGTTGGGGTAGAAGTCGGCGATCGTTTTGAATGGGTTCTCGATGGTGCCGGTCGCGCCTTCCGAGGCACGCTTGCCGTTCTTAGCGTCGACGAAGATAAACTTCTCCTTCGTGACCGTCACCGTCCATTCGGCCGTGATCTTCTTGCCCGCCGAGTCGGTTACCTCGAGCTTCGCCTTGGCAGAAGCGCGAGGGGTGGGCCAGTCGACCTCGCCGTTGCGAGCGTCGACCGTCATGCCGTCTGGGGCCTCGGTCAGCCTGAACGAGTACGGATAGCGGCCGCCGATGACCGCCGCTCGGATATTGTACCGCAGCCCCGGATAGGCCCGGAAGATACGGTTCGACGCCTCCATGCCGTCGGTGCCGACGGGCTTGATGTTGAGGATCTCGAGGGGATAGTCCGGCAGGAGCTCCGCCTGCTCTGCCGCAGGCGCCATCGGAACCACCAGCGCGGCGAGTAGCAGTGCTGCGATGAGCGATCTCACGTTATGTCTCCTTCCGCCTTAGAGCCTGGCCTTCGCCTTCTCGGCCAGGGGTGAGCTCGGGTGCTCATCGACGAGGCGCTGGTAGAAGCGCCTGGCAAGGCTCTTCATCCCCGAGCGCTCGGCATGCCGGGCGTCGCGGAAGAGCTTGGCCGCCTTGGGGTCGATGGAGGGCTCCTTGTGCGCGAGGGCAGCCGGCGGCGCTCCGGCCCACGCGCCCGGACCGGCGGCCTCGGGCTTGCCGTCGGCCGGGGCCTCGCGCTTGGCCATGGGCCCGATGTACCGCTTCGCCACGACGATGTCGTCGCGCCACTGCACGCGCGGCTTCTGGTTGGCGCGCCAGTTGCCGCCGTTACGGTTGATGTACTGATGCGGGAAGATGGTGTTGAGCTTCAGCTCGGTGCTGGTACGCCAGTAGATCTCCTTCAGATGCAGGCTCAGGCTGCCGTCCACCCAGAAGGCGCACTCGCCGTCGCGCTTGGCGGGGCCGGAGTTGAGCTTGACCATCAGCTCGACGCAGGTCCACTTCCCGCGGACCACCTCCGCCGGCGGTTTCGAGTCGAACTTGTTGCCCCAGCGGCCCTTCATCTCGTGCCAGTAGTTGTAGAACCCCCAGTTACCGGGGTGTTCTTTGCCGCGCCCGCCAACGGGCTCGAGGCTGACCATCAGCTTCTCGTTGCCGCCGGGCACCTTGCCGGCGCCGCCGGTGAACCACGGAGACTTCTCGTGAGTGGCCTGGACGAGAGTTCCAGCGTGCGATGCCCCGGGGTAACCCTTCGCGAACTTCATGTACATCCTGACGTGCAACGTGTCCACGCCCTCCTTGAGGCGCGTGAAGAGCCCGCCCGTGTGCCCGGCGGTGTGCTCGTTGAAGGTCAGCTGCAGCGCGTGGCGCCCCGAGTGAACGTTCTCGGCATCCGAGATGACGTCGAAGGCGCGCTTCGCCTTGTCGCCCCCGGCGCCGAGGACGCCGCTCCAGCGCCGGCCGTGCATCCCGCGCGGCGACTTCGCGTTCTTGACCGCGTCTACGGAGCCGCCCTCGAAGTTCTCCGCCAGGACGACGTCAGGATCGTTCTCGATCCCCGCGTCGCCGGGGTACTTCGCCGCGATGCCCTCCTCGCCTGCGGCGGTCGCCATGAGCGTCACTCCACAGATGAGGGCCGCAAACAGCGCCTGAATCATTTCGCCTGACATGGGCCGTTCCTTTCGGTCACTAGCCTGAGCCGAGGCGCTGCTTCGCCTCCTCGGCGAGCTGCGAGTCGGGGTACTCCTTCACCAGGCGCTCGTATAGCATCCTCGCGATGGGCTTCATCCCGCGGCGCTCGGCATCGCGGGCCGAGCGGTAGAGCTTCGCCGCCTTCCGGTTCTCCGTACGGCTCTTCTCGCCCGCCACATCGACGGGCTTTGGCGCCTCGGTCTTCGGGGTCTCGGTCCGCTCGGCAACGGGGCCGATGTAGCTGCCAGCGATCACGACGTTGTCGATGTCGAGTGTGATGCCGTCCGCCGGGGCCTTGCCGGTGCCGAAGTTCAGCCAGACCGTTTCGATCTTGAGCTTGTTCACGTCGCGGAATCGGATGCCGGTCTTCTCGAACACGCGCCGCCCGTCAAGCCATCCGCGGAGGATGCCATCGTTCTGGCCTCTGCCGCCGCCTGCGCCGGGCGTATTGAGCTTCACGTAGCACTCGACCGTGTACCAGCGGTCGGGCAGGAGCAGATCGGGCCAGTTCCAGGTGTTGCCGTAACGGCCTTTCATGTCTGCATGATAGCAGTAGTAGCCGATCCTGATCCCTTTGCCGTAGATGTGGAAGCAGCCGCGCGCCGACCAGCCGTCCCGGCCGTTGACGGCCCGGCCGCCCCATCCCGCCCTGCCATATGTGCCGCCGAAGCCGAGCCACTTGCCGCCGGGCATGGCCAGCAGCTTCTCGTCGTAGCGGAAGCGGTAGCGGAAGTAGAGTTCCTCGGGCTCCGGCTTACCCTTCGCGCCGAACGCATAGCGGAGGTCGACGTAGTGGCGCTTTGAGTTGGCGTGGAGCCGCGCGCCACGGCCCGCCCAGCCGCTCTCGGCCGAGACCGTGATGCTCCCCGCGGGCCCCCGGTAGCCGAAGCGCGACCGCCAGCCGTCATCCTCGAAGGCTTCTGCGAATATGACGTTGGGATGCCGACCTATCCCGTTGTCCGCCGGATACTGCCGGGCGATGCCGCCTGAGGCAGCCTCGATGTCGGCGGCCCGGGCCGGCGTGGACCCCAAAAGCCACACGGCGACAATGAAAAAGAGCCATGCCGCTTTCATTACGAGCCACCCCCACAGGACGAGCGCACGACGAGTTTCGGCACGAGGACCACCTCCTCAGGCTCGCCCTCGTCGGCCCCGTCGCGGTGACTGTCGATCGCTTCGCCCAGGATACGCACGGCGGCCTCGCCGACCTCGGTGTCGGGCTGAGCAACAGTAGTGAGGGGAGGCACGGCGTGCCGCGCTAGGCGTATGTCGTTGTAGCCCACGACTGCGATGTCATCGGGCACGCGGACGCCGAGATCGCTGAACGCCTGAAGCAGTGCGAAGGCCACCTCGTCGCTCAGGGCCACGACGCCGTCGGGCTTATCGGCGCGCGAGAGCAGGCGCTCGGCGACCTCGCGCGGCGACTCGAACGACCACCGGACGAACTTGTCGTCAGGGCACGCCATGCCCTTCTCGTCATGTGCCTTGCGGAAGCCGGCGTGGCGCTCGGCCTCGATGTGGTAACTGTCCGGCGCGCCGCCGACGAAGACAAGCCGGCGGCGGCCGAGCTCGAGCAGGTGCGCGGCGGCCAGGCGGCCGGCCTCGACGCGGTCGACGCGGACGGCGGGGACTCCGCCGTCGGGCGGATCGATCGCAACAACCGGCACGCCGAGCGCCTTCGCTTCCTCAAGATCACCGGCGTCGATCGCGAAGGAGAACGACCCCACTATGACGCCCTCGACCCGGGCCGCCAGAAAGCGACCGATTGCCTCCCGAGCCGCTTCGCGCCCGCCCCTGGCAAGCGAGACAGCCGTGGCGAAGCCGAGGTCGGCCCCGGCCTTGAGCACGGCGGAGAGTTTGCGGACGTGCGTCTCGTAGCCGAGGTCGGCCATGAGCACGCCCACGGTCATCGAACGCCTGCTCCGAAGGCCGCGGGCGAGCTGGTTGGGCCTGTAGCCGAGCTCCCTAGTCGCACGCAGCACTCGGGCGCGCGTGGCCTCTCCGATGAAGGTGCCCTCCCGTTCGTTGAGGACGTGGCTCACCGTGGAGACAGAGGTCCCGCAGTGCGCGGCAATGTCTTTCAGAGTGGGGGGCACCGGGCGTTCCTCCTGGCTTGCAGCCCCGAGGTATATCGTTGTACGTACATCGTTATATACACCTCCCGCGGCGATCTGTTCGAGCCGTTTTCCGGAAAACTCCCCCGCGGGACGTTCGCTCTGAAGTGCCGCCATCCCGCGGATACCAGCCGCAGAGGGGTCCTTTTCACACATAAGTGGCTTGACCCTGGCTCTGCTGCTGATATAATATCGGTCGTTTATGATCGGGCGGCCGGGCGTGTGCCCCGTCGTTCTCCGAGGGAGCGTTCTTGGGTTCGGGTACTTACTTCCTTCGGGACGGGGACACGCTCAGGGTCGTCGGCGATCTGACATGGGATGTCACCAACGCCTTCGATCAGGCCTGCAGGACCCTGGTGGCGGAGGTAGAGGGTTCCCCTGTCGTCGACCTCACGGAGATCGACGCGCTCGGCAGCACGCACCTTGGGATACTCGCGGCCACGGCGCTGGAGGCCGTCGCCGATGGAAAGGAGCTTGTGATCAGGGCGGGCCCGGCGCTCGAAAGGGTGCTGCAGGTGTCGGAGCTCGGTCGTATGGCAACACTGGAGTACGCTGGCGGTCCATAACCCCCCCCTGGAGGCGCCGGGCATGTACGAGATCTTCGACCTCGAGAAGGGCAAGCTGAAGGTTCTGCAACGGATGAGCTGGGAGATGGCCGGAGAATTCGAGTGTGTCTGCGAGGATCTGATCCGCGCCGGCGGCGCCTTCCCGGAGATCGACCTCTCCCGCGCGGGTCCCGTCACCACCCCTCACGTGGGCATCATCATGCAGACCGCCGACCGGTGCTCGTTCTACGGGAGGCCGCTCACTCTGACGGTCCGGCCCGCACAGATGCCCGTCTTCGAGGCCACGGGCTTCGAGAAGATCGGAAGGCTGAAGGTTGCCGCCGATGCCGAGAGCCTTGAAGCGGGCGCCGATGCCTGAGCCGCTGCGGTCGTCGGCCCCCCGCCTGCGACCGGCCGCCGCGATCCTGATAGCCGTGTTGTGCCCGACCTGCGCTGGCCCCCTGCCGCAGAGATGGGAACTCGTTTCCCTTCCGGTCGAGTGCGTCGGCTTCCCCGTGGAGGCGCGCGTCAAGTACCTCGAAGGACATCCCGGTCTCTCGAGGCGCCTGAAGGACGAGGTGCTGCAGGGGAGGCTTGTCCCGGGCATGACGGCGGCGGAGGTGACGGCCCTGACGGGCGAGCCAGCGCGCCGGGTCGAGCTGCCCGCCGAGGGGGAGACGGCAGGGCCGTTGGAGGAGTGGCTCTACCCGGAGTGGTCGAAGGTGCTCGGCGGCCCCTGGGCTCCGGCGATCGTCTACGTGCGCGGCGGCGTGGTGGTCGACTTCATCCCGGTGGAACCGTCGGGCGCAAGGAAGTGGGTGCCGGTGCGGCGCGAGACTGCGCCCTCGGGGCGCCGCGTGCCGGAGCCCGTGCGTCGGGCCCGCCCGGGAGTGCCGGGCATCCTGCGGTGAGCCTCGTATCCTGAGTCGGTCCGCACGGCAGATGGCGGCACGACCTAGTCCACCCGGAACCAGTCGAGCCGCGCCTGCCCCTGGCGGAAGAGGAGCCCCAGCAGGCGCGAGGAGACCATCATCGAGTAGAGCGACAGGAACGAAGACAGGAAGCTCGTGACGACGAGACTGATGGCCCAGATCTTCCCGGGCGCGCCCCACCAGATGAAGAGGACGATGAGCTGGACCGCGAAGAAGAAGGCCGCACTGAGCGCCGAGCTGGCGACCCAGAAGGCCGCCAGGCTGAAGCACGCGATCACGTAATCGGCGAGCACCTTCGCAATGGCGCTGAAGACGAAGCGCGGGTCGGTGAGGACGCCGATGTTCCCGTACATCGCCAGCGCTAGGTAGGCCATCGGAGCCCATATCACGAAGACGACCGCGCACGTGATCGCCGTGCCGACGAGTACCAGGACGGTGACGACCACCGGCAGGAAGGCCAGGATGGTGTTGAAGATGAAGGCGAGAACGACGACCGGAATGAACCAGTAGAGGCCGAGAAAGCAGATTCGGAGGACGTTGAAGATGCAGTCGCCCAGACTGAACTCCGGCCAATTCGGCGGGTCCTGGGCCCCGCCAGCGGTCGAGTTCACGACCGCGAAGTAGTAGGTGAGGAAGTAGCCCCAGAGGATCATGCTGACCAGGGAGAAGACCACCGTGCCCATCATTGCCGCCGGCCCGAGCGCGAGCGCCAGCGACAGGAGGAGCGAGAAGAGGGCGCCGAAGGCCGTCCCGAGCCCGAGGATGTAGACGCCGTCGCCCGAGAACGGATACCTGATGAGCCCGGTGTAGTCCCTCCAGAAGATGACGATCGGCGGGGGGAGCTTCAGCTCCTGGAAATCCTTCGGCGTGCAGATCTCTCGAAGCCTGCTCCGGGCGAGGGACGCACCGGGGTCGAGCTTCAGGATCCTCATGTAGACGCCCTTGGCCTCCTCGATCTGCCGTCCTTCGACCAGCGCATCGGAGTAGCGCCAGAGCAGGTCCATGTTCTTCGGATCGATGTTGACCTCTTCGCGGAAGGCGCGCAGGCGCTTGGCGAGGTCGCTCCTGGGGTCGAGCAGCTGTGCCTGCCTGGCGGGGGCGGGCCCGTCCATCTCGCCCGAGACGTCGCGGCCCTCCTGCCAAGCGCTGGCACGCGAGACTATCTTCGGGTCGCGGACGTGAGCGTCGGGGGGCTCGGCGGGGGAGGTGGCCTCGAGCCCACCGGAGGTCCCGTCCTCCGGCTTCTCTTCGTCGGGCTTCTTCTTCGGCTCGTTGCTCGGCGAGTCGAAGCCGAAGTGCATGGAGTCACGTCCGGGCATGGCAGATCTCGATGGTCCCGTTGGCATAGTATCGCAGAAGCCCCGTGCTGGTCAAGTCGCAAACGTGGGCAAGGCAGGCGGCGCTATGCAGGTCCCCTCCAAGGACGCGGCGTCCCCGCGCAGAAGTGACGCTCAGCGTCAAGTGAGTGACAATTTCCGTCACTTTTCCCAGAAGGGATAACGATCTGCACATTGTGCCACGAGCTAAGTCCTTATTTGACGGGCACTTAGCGCTTACGGTATCGGCCGCCCCATGTGGCCCGGCCTTTGCTGTAGTGAGTATCGTTGAAGCTGGCAACGATGCCGCAAGGGCAACAAAGAGGAGTAGAAAGGGGGTTGGAAACGCGTCCTTGGCGGCTGGGAAACCGGGGGCAACAGAAACGGAACAAGTAGGGAAAGGAGTACTGAGATGCTTAGGGGAAAGAAGGGCTTCACGCTGATTGAGCTGATGATCGTCGTCGCGATCATCGCCGTCATCGCCGCGATCGCGATCCCGAATCTCTTGAGGTCGAAGATGGCTGCGAACGAGACGGCTGCCATCGCCGCCATGAGGACCTACTGCGGCGCGCAGAACATCTTCCACAGAACCGATTACGACTCCGATTCGCTGCTCGAGTACGTCGGTCCCGGGCAGCAGGGCAGCGTCACAACGCACACCAAGTTCGACGCCCTTAACACTGTTCAGGTCGACAGCAGCGCGATCGAGCTGATCGACAATGCCTTCGCGGCCGCCACGACCTCGGGCAGGCCGAAGGCCGGCTACTGGTTCCAGGACCTGTCGCTAGACGCCGCCGGAAACGCCTACAACGCGGTCTTTTCGTATGGCCTCGTTGCGATTCCGGCGCAGTACAACAGGTCGGGCCTCAACACGTTCGTCGTGGACGTGCAGGGAACGGTCTTCCAGAAGGACCTGACCTCGGCCGATGCGATCACGCAGTTCCCGGACACGGGCGACACCTCGCTGCACTGGGTCGTCTGCGAGTAATCTGAAGCTGCAGCTCGGCGGCGACCTCCTTCGGGAGGTCGCCGCCACGCCTATCCCGGGGGCGGTCATGGCAGCGAAGAGACAGGGATTCACCCTCATAGAGTTGATGATCGTGGTCGCCATAATCGCGGTCATCGCTGCGATCGCGATCCCCAACCTGCTCAGATCGAAGATGGCCGCCAACGAGACGAGCGCGATAGCGGCGCTTCACATCTACGCCTCCGGCCAGGCGGTCTTCAGGAGGTCGCAGCAGAGCTACGCGTACCCGTGGTACAGCCTCGCTACGCTCCAGGTCGGCGGGGATGACATGGACCTGATAGACCCCGGGTTCGCCATGGCCACGTCGGCCAACAGGCCGCGAACCGGCTATTGGTACCAGGACATCGCCACGAATCGAAACGGCAATGCGTACAACTACAGCTTCGACTACGGCCTTAGCGCGGCGCCGAGCAACTACAACCGGTCCGGGGTCAACACGTTCATCGTGGATACGCAGGGCACCATTTACCAGAAGGACATCGGCGGCGTGCAGGTCGACAGGTTTCCGGCCAACGCTCAGTCCGAGGCCTGGGTCCAGCCCGAGTAGGCCGGCCGTTCGTCATCTGATATTCCGATTGCACTCGCGGATGCGCTCCTCGACCGTCTTCTCGGTCACCGACCAGTGGGCGCGGTGGTTGCGCATGACGTCCTGGTAGTACTTCAGAGCTTCCTTGTAGATCTTCAGCTCGCGGTAGGCCTCGGCGAGGCGCCAGTCCGCCTCCCCGTCCTTGACCGACCAGTGCTCGGGGTGGTCCTTGACGTGGCCAGGCGTATGCTTGATGATGTCGGTGAACTCGCGGAAGCCTTCGAAGCGCTCTATCAGCCGCCAGTGGGCCTCCCCGCTCTTGACGTCTTCGTGATCGGGATAGCAGCGGACCATCGCCTCGAGCTCGGCACGCTCGTCGAGCGGGCGGGGGATGTCCTCATTGAGGATCTCGCATATCCGCCACTGCAGGTCGGCCGAGGGGCCCTTCTGGGTCCGCTCGTCTCTCATGGCGTCGAGCGACTTGACGTGCTCGGGATACTTGGCAATCCAGTCCTTCGCCTTCTTGACGCTGTCGCGGAACCAGTCCTCGCTGGTGCGCTTCTCCGCCTCGGCGCGCATGGGCTCGGCGAGATCGGACCGGCCCAGCATGACATAGTTCTTGCAGAGCTGCCAGTGGACCCGGCCTTCGTTGATGGACCAGTCGTCGCGCCGGCTCTTGAGGTACTTGTCGAGCTCCTGAGATCCCTGAACGAGCTGCTCGATGTCAGAAAGCAGCCGGCAGTATTCGAACTTGTCGGGGTCGCCCCTGAGCGTCCGGAGGGCGTCCCCTGACCTCACCTGGCGGAGCACCTTCTCTCGTGCGGCCTTCGCGATCTTCGCGGGGTCGTCCTCGGCCTTGCCGTCGGCCTCCTTCTCGTCGGGCTTGTTGGCGAGCGCCAGCCGGGCTTCCGCCGCCATGCCCTCGAGCTCATTCGCCGCGTCGGAGAAGGCTCTGGTCTTGGCGTACTTGGACTTGAGGATCCTGTAGCCAGAGAGCGTCGCGGCGTGGTCCTTCGACTCCGCGCAGCCTCGCAGCTTCTCGATGAGAGCCCGCGCGTCTTCCTCGAGGATCTTGTTCTCGGCGGCGGCGAGCTCGTCGCTCAGCGCCCTGATGCGGCGGGCGAGCTCGCGCGACGGGCGAGACGCCAGCGCCAGGGCTATCATGCCCTTGGCGCGATCGGCCTGGTCGGCCCCGGCGAGCATGACCGCCGCGGCGAAGCGCAGCCTGGCGGCGCCCTCGGCCTCCGAGCACGCGACGGCGAGCACGGACATGTCCTCGGGGGCCAGATCCGCCAGACCGAAGACGAGCATCGCGCCCGATCTCCCCCGAACCGTCATGGCGCCGGGCTCGGCCTTCTGCACCGTGCCCTTGAAGGGAATGCCCCGTCGGCCCCGCAGCTGAAGCTTGGTCCCGGCGGCGATGTTGCCGAGGGCCTCGCCGGCCTTTTTCGCGAGGGCCGCCGCATCGGCGATCTTCTCGAGAGCGGCCTTCGTCCTGCCGTGGTGCTCGGAGAGGTCCCTGTCGGCCAGGACGGCCTTCAGCGGCCCCTGGGCCTTGGTGTACTTGGCCTGGGCGAAGAGGTCGCGCGACTGCTTCAGTCGGGCGTTGTAGCGATCGAGTCTCTTGCGGTCGATCTCGCGCCTCTTCTTCTCGGCCACCTCCTTCGCCAGGAGATCGAGGTCAGCCTTGCGCTTGGCCAGCTGCGCGATTCGCTCGTCGACCTTCTGGTCCACGCGGGCGATCTTCCACTCCTTGGCGGCCTTGAGCATCCGCTCTGCTTTGGCGAAATCGCCCTTCTCCGTCGCGAGCCCGAAGGCCTTCATCACGATGGCTGCCAACTCCTGGAGGGCCGCGAGCTCCGTCTCCTCCTTGAGCCGCGTCAGCCGCTTCTTCGGCTCGGTCCCGCCGTAGCGCTGGAGGAGATCGTCGCATGCGGCGACCGCCTCCGCGAAGCTGCCCCTCTCCGCAAGAGACGAAACGCCCGCCATCGCCAGCTCGAGCGCCTCCTCGAGCGACTGCTCCAGCTCATCGGCGCGCTCCCGCGCCTTCTGGCCCCACGGGCTCTGGGGCCATGAGGAGGCGACATTGCGGTACTTCGCGGCGGCCTCGGGAATTGAGCCGGGGCTCTTAGCGAGGAACTCCTCGACGTACTCGAACATCTCCTTCGCGGGATCGCCGGCGTCGGCGGCCGCGCCGGGCGGCTCCGCGACGTCAACCCGCCCGCCCGGGCCGGGCTCACGGGCCTCGCCAGGGCCGGCCTTCTTCCCGGTGGTGAAGATGATGAGGGCCCCGACGATGAGGGCCAGGCCCAGGCCGCCGGCGATGAAGAGGCCCGCCGCCTTGCCGGCGGCCACGGGCTCCATCGGCTCGCTCCGCCTCACCTGCGGGCGCCTGGCGGATACCCGCCGGCCGATGGCCGCCGTGTCGACGGTCCGCGGCGTCAGCTCGATGGAGCTGCGGGCACTGAAGCGCGCGGCGTGGACCGGGGCTCCCGCTGCAAGGCGCTCGAGGTCCTCTATGAGCTCCGCCGGCGTCTGGTAGCGGTCGTTGCGCCGCTTGGCCAGCATCTTCTCAAGTACAAAGCAGAACTGGTCGGAGACGCCCGCCACGCTCTCCTTAGGCGAGGGCGCCTGGTCGGCGACATGCTTCGCGAGCACCTCCTGCGAGGACCCGGCGAACATCGTTCGCCCGGCAACCATGTGGTAGGCGCTCGCGCCCAGGCCGTAGATGTCGGCGCGGGTGTCGATGTCCTCTTCGCCTCGGGCCTGCTCGGGCGAGATGTAGTTCGGCGTGCCGATGGCGACGCCGGCCTTGCTCGTCTCCTCGTCGGGAACGGTGACCAGACCCAGATCGCACAGCTTGGCCGTCCCGTGGCGGTCGAGCATTATGTTGTCGGGCTTGACGTCGCGGTGGACGATTCCGTTGGCGTCGGCGTGCTGGAGGGCCCGGGCTATCTGCAGCGTTACGTCGATGGCCTCCTTCTCGGGTATCGGTCCCTGGTGCCGCACCCGCCTGGCGACGGGGTACCCGTCGACGAATTCCATCGCGAAGTAGCAGTAGCCGTCGGCCTCGCCGACGTCGATGCCCTGCACAATGTTGAGGTGATTAAGCTTGGCGCTTGCCCGGGCCTCTCGGATGAAGCGGTTGACGTATTCCTGGTCCGAGGCGAGATCCCTCGGCAGGAGCTTCAGGGCCACCTCGCGGTCGAGCGAAACCTGCTTGGCGCGGTAGACCGCCCCCATCCCTCCCTGGCCGACCTTCTCAATGATATCGAACCCGCCTATGGTGATGCGCTTCTCGGCGGCATGCTCGCCGACCAGGTCGCGGAGCTCTATCTCGGTAAGGTAGCCGAGCTCGACGAGGGCGTCGCCGAGCTTGCCGCCGCGTCCGTCGGCCAAGTCCACGGCTTCGCGGACCTGACCGGGCTTGGCGAGGCCGCGCTTCAGCACGAGATCGGCAAGGATCCCGTCGAGCTCCGGCCTGAGCGGCATCGATCCTCCCTGGCGGGAAGGCCAGGATGCGGGGCACGTCTCTCTCCACATGATTAAACAGCGAAAGCACCCGCCGAGTCAAGCGAAATGTCGAACTGGACAGCCGCCAGTGCCTTGACCGGACAGGCGCGCCCCGATAGACTCATGCGGACCCGATACGCCCTTTGGGGGGCGCATGTCGATCTTCATCAGGTTCCTGATCTTTGTGGCCGGAGCGTCGGCCGTCATCTACCAGATGAGCTGGATGCGCCTCTTCGCGGTGGCTTTCGGCGGCCCCGTGAATGGGGCGCTTGCGGCTCTGGCAGCGTCCTTGCTGGGGCTTGCGGCGGGCGCGGTCGCGGGAGGCAGGCTCGTCGGGAGGGCGCGTCGGCCGCTCAGGGCATTCGGCGGCCTGCAGATCGCCTCGGGCATCTACTGCGCGATGCTCCCGGCGATCCTGACGACGCTCGGCGGAACTCTGATGCCAGTCGCTGGGGCGGGCCCTGCCGAGCAGGCCCTCCGGGTTCTCATCGCCCTGCCATTCATCGCTGCCCCGGCCGCGATGCTCGGCGCGTCGCTGCCTGTCCTGAGCCGGCATGAGGTCCGTTCGCACTCGGGGCTCTCGAGGACGGCCGGCCTCCTGGGGGCCTCCGCGGCGGTGGGGGGCGCGGCGGGACTGGCGCTTGCGGTCTTCGTGCTGATCCCGGCCGTGGGGCTCGCGGCGACCGTTGCGGTCGCCGCGCTCGCGAGCCTGGCGGGGGGAGTCGGAGCGCTCGCGGTGCACCGGCAACGCTCGGAGGAACTGAGCCCCGCCGCCCCGGCGGAATCGACGGAGGAGGGGAAGATCGTCGTCAGGGTGAGGCCGGCCGGGCCGTCCGACGAGACTCAGACCGATCTCAAGGCCGTCTCCGCCCTTTCCGTCGACGAGGAGAGACCGACCGAGTCCAAGCTTCAGCCGCTGGACGAAGGCTCCGTGGAGGCCGGGACGGGGGACACGAAGAGGAGGCAGGAGGCGACCGAGACCCAGACCGACGCGGCCGCCATCGACAGCGATGTGCTGATGCCAGGCGCGGCTCCGGTCACCCTCGTGACGGTGGTCCTTGGCGCCGCGGCAGCCGTGCTGCTTGCAGTGCCCTTCGCGCGCATCGTGGGCGTCTCAATGGGAACGACGCCGGAAGTGCTGGCGCTCGGCGCTCTCGCGGCCCTGCTGGCGACCGGACTCGGCGCCCTGCTCTCGTCGCTCAGGGCCGACCGCGCCAGCGACCCCGTGGGGGTGCTGGCCTTCATCTGGCTTCTCGCCGCGGCCTCCATCTTTCTCCTCGCCTCGGTGACCGGACTGACCCCGCGCGTGGCGGCGAAGCTCGTATCGAGCCTGTCGCACGACCCGGGCGCGCTGCGCATCGGCCGCTTTCTCGTGGTGACGGCGATGCTGCTCCCCGCGTTCGGGTTGCTGGGTGCGAGCTTCCCCCTGGCGCTGAGGGCATACTCGCGCGCCCAGACGCATCTCGGCAGGGCCGTCGGCGACGTCTCCGGCGCGGCGCGTGCGGGCCTTTTCCTTGGGGCGCTGGTGGCCGCGCTCTGGCTGGGGCCCTCGCTGTCGCTCAGGGGAGCGATCAATCTGGCAGCGGGGCTGGCCGTTCTCGCCGGAGCCCTGGCGGCGGCCTTCGCGGCCTCTCGGACCGAGCGCCTCTTCGTGACGGGGGTGCTCGTCCTGATGGCCGCGGGGCTCATAGCCTTCGCGAATCAACCCGAGTGGAACAGCCTGTCGCTTGCGTCGAGCTGCATGGACTCCGTGCCCGGCAGTCCCGATGGGGAACTCGCCCTCTACTTCGAGGAGGGTTCCTCGACGGTGGCGGTGGTGAGCGGCGCGAGGAGGACCGTGCTGAGAATCGACGGCGCCGCCGACGCGGACGACCTCGGCGATCTGAGCGGCCAAGTTCTCCTGGCGCAGCTGCCGCTCGCGCTCCACGGCGGCGCGGAGGACGTGCTCCTGCTGGGCCTGGGGAGCGGCATCACCGCGGGCAGCGTCCTGCGGTGCCCCGTGAAAACGCTGACGGTGGTGGAGCAAAGCCGGGCCGTGCTCGAGGCCCTGCCCGACTTCGCGAAATCATCCCGCCTCTCCCTCGCCGAAGGGAAAATCGCCGACGCGCGCCTCAGCATCGTGGAGGGGGGCGCCCGGGGGTACCTCGCGGCGCCGGGGGCGGAGTTCGACGTGATTCTCAGCAGGTGCTCGCGCCCGTGGGCCTACGGCGCCAGCGACATGCTGACGCGTGAGGCCTTAATGGATGCCAGGAGGCGCCTCAGGCCGGGCGGGTACTTCTGCCTGTCGCTGAAGATCGACCGGGCCAGCGAGCAGCAGTTCAAGGGAATAATGCGCGCTTTCGTCGAAGCATTCGGCGTCGCGTCGATGTGGGAGGCCGCGCCCGGGGAGGAGTACATCCTCGTCGGGTGGTCGCCCGCAGCGGGCAACGGCGAGGTCTACAGGCCTCTGGGCGTGGCAACCCTCAGGTCGAGGATCAGCGGGCCCGGCACCCGGGACGAGCTGTCGCGGATCGGCATCTCCGACGAGATCGAGCTCCTCGGCACGTTCTTCATGCCGATGCCGATGGGCCGTCTCGTGGGGCTCATGGACATGGACAGGACGCTGCCTCTCACTGACGACGCCAGCGGCATCGATCCCGGGTCCACGCGCGCCGTTAACTCGGGGCTCGCCGGTCAGTTCAACCTCAACGCCTACAGGGGCGACCTTCTAGCGCTCGTCACGGGCCTCCCGCTGGCCGCCGACGAGAGGGTAGAACTCCTCGAGCGGCTCGCCCTCATCCGCTCCGCCAGGGACCACGTCTTCATCTCGAGGCAGTTCGCGGCAATGGGCGACCACGAGCGGGCGCTGGCGGCGGCGAGGACCGCGGAACGGCTCGATCCCCGGAACTACGCCGCGCGGCTGATCGCCGACGGCCAGCGGCTCTCGGAGGCCAGCTTGGACTTCGGCTCGGGGCGGTACACCAGGGCGCTCGAGCTGCTCGAGGCGTTCACTCCCCGCAACCACTCGGAGGCGAAGCTCTGCTCGAGGACGAAGGCCCGTATTCTCGCGGCGCGGGCCCTCCGTCGCGCCGAGGACGGGGATGAGGAGGCCGCGCTTTCCGACTCGTTGGCGAGCGTTCAGCTCGTGCCCCGCTGGCCGAAGAACATGATGGCCAGGGCGAAGCTTCTCAAGAAGGTCGGCAAGTATACGCAGGCCATCGAGCTCGCCGACGAGGCGCTGCACGAGCGCCAGATGGCGCCTGAGATCATCGCATTCAAGGCCGAGTGCTACCGCCTGGCGGGAGACCCGAACGAGGCGGCCAAGCGCATCGACGAGGCCCTCCGCCGGCACCCGGGCAACGTGGCACTGCTGGTGGCGCGGGGGAAGATCTACGAGACCCGCGGGGAGGTCGCTCAGGCAGCCAACTGCTTCGACGCCGCTGTGAGGAACGCCGCCACGCCGGAGTTCGTGAAGCCCCTGCGGGGCCAAGCGATGCTGAAGCTGGGCAACTACCAGATGGCGCTGGCGGACCTTCTCTCCGCGGCGGCCCACTTCCCCGACGACGCTGACATCAAACTGGAACTCGCGAAGGCGTTCTTCTACCTCGGCCAGCGTGACCTGGAGCAGAAGTTCCAGGGCAATGCCCGCGAGAACATGGCCCGGGCGAACACCCACTGCCTCGCCGCCATCGAGCTCGGCGCCGAGGAGGGGCGGGCGAGGCTGATCCTCGCCGCCATCGCCCTCACGCTCGACAGGCTCGATGAGGCAAAGCACCACCTCCGCCGGGCGTCGGAGCTCGGGGCAAAGCCGACCGAGTCGTTCCTCGAGGGGCTGGCGAAGAAGCGGCGCGCGCGAGCCGCGCGAAGGCGCGAGCCCGTGCCCGGGCCCGAGAGCGATTAGGGTTCCTGCGGAGCGGCGCTTGGTTCGGCTTCGCCGGCCGGGAGTGCATCCCCGGCCGTTGCGTCTCCTGCGGGGTCGACAGCAGCCGCCTCGCGCGAACGAACGTGCTCGTCCCACGCGGTCTTGCGGGCATCGTCCTCCCGATGCTGGGACATCGAGCTGGCGGTCTGCAGCAGCAGACACCCGACAAGGAGCGGCACTCCGGCGAAGACCAACAGTATCTCGACCGGCACGCCCGCGTGCCACACCCCGGCGACCGCACCGTAAACTCCGAGCACGAGAAGCGTTGATCCTCCGGCAACCAGGCAGACCAGCGAGATGCGCGATACCCAGTGCTCCGCCGCCGAGGGCCGCCCCGCGTCGACCTCCAGGTCCCACGCCGAGGTCACGGGCGCGGGGGCGTTGTCGGTCTCTTCGGCCATGACCGGATTCTAGGCGATGCCGCCGCCACGGTCAAGGCTGTGCAGCGTCGCGGGGGCGGGGGGAGGGGAGGGGCGGCGCGGGGGATTGGCCTTGACATTGCGGCAGCCGGGGCCTAGAATTCACGAAGACAGCGGCAGCAGGCCAATCGGCTGCCGAGAGTGAGATCCCGGCGTTCGGCCGCCGGGGGGGAGCCCGCCGAAGCGCCGTTTACTGGCGGCCCCGGTCAGGCATAGGTGCGCGGTCAGCCTTGCCGCCAGCCAAGCCACTGCCGGCCATGGCCGCACTTGGGGATCTGGCGCGACGCCAACGAGAATGGATATTGACCGGGACTTCGCACGCGATGTTATCCGCGCAGAAGCGGAGGCCGTTGCTGGCCTCGTCGAGCGCGTCGGCGACGAGTTCGTCGCCGCGGCCGAGGCCATAGTTTCATGCAGCGGGCGAGTCGTCGCGACCGGCATGGGCAAGGCCGGCATAATCGCCCAGAAGATCGCGGCGACGCTCTCGTCCACCGGCACGTCGGCCATCTTCATGCACCCGGCTGAGGCGAGGCACGGCGATCTGGGGCTGGTGATGGCCGATGACGTCGTCCTCGCGCTCTCGAACTCGGGCGAGACGGAGGAGCTTATCGAGCTCATGCCGCCGCTCCGCCAGATAGGCTCATCCGTAATACTGATGACGGGCAATGCCAACTCCGCCCTTGCCGGGGCCGCGGACCACATCCTCGACATGGGGCGGGTGGAAGAGGCGGGCGAGCTCAAGCTCGCGCCGACGGCGTCTTCGACGGCGATGCTGGCGCTTGGTGACGCGCTCGCGCTGGCGATCCAGAAGGCCAAGGGCTTCGACGAAGGGCATTACGCTTTCTATCACGGGGGAGGAGCTCTGGCCGGCAAGGCGCTCAACGATGCCCTCAGCAAGAGAAAGCTGACGAAGGTCAGCGACCTCATGCGCACGGGCGACCGGGCTCCCACCGCCCACCGCGATGCCTCGGTCGACGAGGTCCTGCACCTCATCACGGGAGCCCACGCGGGCTCGGTGATCGTCGTCGACGACGGAGGCAAGCTCCTCGGCATATTCACCGACGGCGACTTCAGGCGCAGCTACATCAAGCACGACAACATCCACTCGAAGACGGTCGGCGAGATGATGACGTCTCCGTGCGTATCCATCAGGTGCGACCAGCTCCTCGGCGATGCCCAGCAGATCATGAACACGAAGAGGATCAACGAGCTCCCCGTCGTCGACGACGAGGGCCGCGTTGCGGGGATGCTCGACGTCCAGGACGTGGTGGACGCCAGGCCCTTCAGGTAGGGCGCCGCTTCCGGGGGAACGGGTTGACCGACACCGAGATCAAGCTGCTGGTACTGGACGTCGACGGCGTGCTGACCGACCGCGGCATCTACATCGACGACGAGGGCCGCGAGTTCAAGCGCTTCGACGCAGCGGACGGCGCGGGCCTGAAGATGCTGATGAGAGAGGGCGTGGAGGTGGCGTTCCTCTCGGGGCGGGCGTCGCAGGCGGTCTTTCACCGGGCGTCGGACCTCGGCGTGAAGCACGTCATGCTGGGCGAGAAGCTGAAGATGCCCGCCTTCGAGGCATTGCTCGAGAAGACGGGGCTGGCGGCGCAGCAGTGCGCCTGCGTCGGTGACGACCTCGTCGATCTGCCAATGATGCGGGCCGTCGGGTGGTCGGCGGCGCCCCTTGACGCGCAGGTCGAGGTGAAGGAAGTCGCCGACTGCGTGACGGCTGCCCGCGGGGGCCACGGCGTGGTCCGGGAAGTCGCCGAAGTGCTCCTCAAGCGGCTGGGACGCTGGGAGAAGGCCCTCGAGCGCTACATGCCGGGCGGGGAGGCGGAGGGGAACGGAGCCTGATGTCGAGGCGCGCCGTCACTGCAGCCGCGGTCCTGACGCTCCTGGCGGGAGCCGCGGCACCGGCCTCGGACGTCAGCGAGACGCACGGTCTCAAGGTGCGATCATACGACAGGCGGACGGGTCGCCTGAGCGCCCGGCTGGCCGCCGACAGGTCCGACTACCTAAATGGCGTTTTCGTGCTGAAGAAGGTGGCGATCCGCTCTTACGGCGCCGGCGGCTCCATCGTCGACACGAGCGCTCCCGCCGGCCGGTACGAGAAGGAGAAGGGCTTCGCGACGCTGACGGGCGACGTGCGGGTGACCTATCAGCCGGTCGATGGCACCGACGAGAGGGCCGACATACGCCTGAAGAACCTGGAGTGGACGCAGGGCGCCGATGTTCTGACCTCCGACTCGGAGGTCGACGCGCGCTTCCTGCGCGGAGGCCGCGCGGTGGCCGAGCTGAAGGGCCGTGGCCTTGAGATCGACACGGCCTCTGGCCTGATCAGGCTCGCGAAGCCCGAGGTGATGAAGCTCCGCGGCGGCCTCGGGCTGATCGGGCGGCTGGACCGGCCCGCGACGGGCTCGAGCGACGGGCGACCCGTCACCGTGCGCTCCAAGGGCCCCATCCGCCTCGTCATGCCGAAGGCCGACGACCCGCTCCTCAGGATATCGGTGAAGAACGACGTCACGGTGACCGAGCCCGAGGGCTCGCTGGGCTGTGACGGCCTCACCCTCGCGCTCAGGCGCGAGGGCCCTGCGGGCGGCATGGAGGCGGGAGGCTACCTGCTCGATTCGGCCGAGGCGACTGGCGACGTATCCTTCCGGTCGGGCGAGTCCACCGCCACGGCCCCGAGGGCCGAGTACGCGGGCGCCGCCGACCTCCTCCTCCTGAGCGGCGACGGCAAGGAGGGCGCCACACTCACCAGGCAGGGACAGACGCTCGCGGCCCCGAGGATACTGATCGACCGCAGGAACCGGAAGACGACGACGGGCGGCAAGGGTGACACGCGGTTGACGATAAGGCGCCCGGAGGAGGCGGTCAAGCCCCGCGGCGGGGCCGTCGAGGACGATGGGGGAACTGGAACTGCCGGCCCGGTATCGGAGTGACGGATGCCGCAGGACCTGGTGATATGCCCGAAGTGCGGCGAGCGTTTCGAGCTCGAGGCTGAGCGGGGCCTCGTCGTCACGTGCCCGGGGTGCGCCGCCGTCTTCAACGCGGCGGCCTTCGTCTCGCCGCTCACGTGGGAGCGTATACAGCGCGGCCCCGGCGACGCCCCCGAGCCGAGGCCCGAGCCCGCCGCCGGCGAGACGGCGCTCGCCGAGGCAGAGACCTTCTCGCACTACGAACTCATAAGCGAGATCGGCCGCAACGACCTGGCCGTCGTCTACAGGGCTCGGGAGGTCGACTCAAACCAGATCGTCGCGCTGAAGGTGCTGCTCGCCGACTCGGAGGCCGTCGCCAAGGCTATCCCGGCAATCCTCGAGCGCGTCCGCGCGGCGGCGTCCCTCCAACACGAGAACATCGCTCAGATATACGAGGTGGGCGAGCACGAGGGGACGCCCTTTGTCGCCTCGGAGTTCGTCGAGGGGCGGCCACTCGACAAGTTCCTGGCCGAGCAGAGGCTGTCGGTGAGCGAGGTCGTCTGCCTCGCGGCGACGGCCGCGAGGGCCCTCGCCTACGCGCATTCCGAGGGGCACATCCACGGCAACATGAGCCCCGAGAACATCATCATCGACTCGTTCGGCAACCCGAGGCTCACCGACTTCGGGATGGCGAGGAGCATCCTCTACGCGAGAGACCTCGGCGTCTCGGACCTCGTGAGCGCCGAGTCCAGGGGCTACAGGCTGCCCGTGTACATCCCACCCGAGCAGGCGAACGGCGTCGTGGCCACCACGCAGTCGGACGTCTACTCGCTCGGCGCGGTCCTCTACGAGATGCTTGCCGGCCGTCCCCCGGTCCAGGCCGACCATCTGCTCAGGCTGCTGATCAGGATCAACCGGGACACGCCGCGGCCCGCGCGCATGCTCAACCCGCGGGTGCCGACCCCGCTCGACCAGATCGTCGGCAAGTGCCTGGCCAAGGAGCCCGAGGACCGCTACGTCGACGGCCGCGAGCTCTCGAGGGACCTCGAGGCATTCATGAGCGGGCGGCCGGTCTCGGCGAGGATGCCCGGGACGGGGTCGCGCGCGGGGAGGTGGCTCAGGCGGCGGAAGGGCGCCCTCGCGGGGCTTGTCGTGGCGGCCGCGCTCGCCGGATGGGCGGGGCACCTCGTGGCCGGGTCGGTCAGCGAGGCCATCGCCCGCAGGAGGCAGGCGTCCCTCTCGGCTGCGAAGAAACGGTTCGCGGAGGGCATCGCCGCCTTCGACAAGAAGACCTATGCGAAGGCAGCCGAGGACCTGGCTGCGGCGCTGGCGGGGGGCATCTCCGGCAAGGACCGCATGATGGCCAGCTACCGGCTGGCGCGCTCGTACCGCGAGCTCGGCCGGGCGGAGAAGGCCGAGAAGGCCTTCACGGACTTCGTCAACCGCTACCCCGAGCATCCCGAGGGGTGGCACTTCCGGGGCCTCGTCCGCTACAGCCTGAAAAGGTACGACGCCTCGGTGCGCGACTTCGAGAAGGCGGTCGAACTCGAGCCCGAGAACGGTAACCTTCGCTACTGCCTCGGCATGTCCTACTGGCGGATCAAGAACTACCCCCGGGCCGAGATCGAGCTCGCCCGCGCCGTCGCGATGGCCCGCGACAAGCCCGAGTGGGGCCACCACTCCGAGGCCTGGGGCAAGCACCTGGAGAGCGTCCGCTCGATTATTCGCTCCGCCGGTGGTTGATCGGAGGCCCGCAGCGGGTTAGACTCCTGACGGCATGTCCAAAAAGCCCTACGACTTTCCCCGGGCGCGCGCCGGCCTCGATCGGATATCTGTGATCGTCAAGCCCAGCACCCCGCGGGACAGGCTCGACGTCTTCCTCACGACGGCCTTCGAGGGCTACTCGAGGAGCTTCCTGCAGGAATTCATCCGCCAAGGGAACGTGCTGGTCAACGGCAGGACCGTCAGGCCCAGTCACCGCATCCAGCCGGGCGAGGAGGTGGCCGTCATCCTCCCCGAGGGGGCGCCGATGGTCCCCGAGGATATCCCCCTCCAGGTGATCTTCGAGGACAATCTGCTCGTGGCCGTCAGCAAGCAGCCAGGCCTGGTGATGCACCCGGCGCGGGGGCATCTGTCGGGGACGCTCCTCAACGGGCTCCTGCACCGCTACGCCGATTTCATGGAGCGCCAGGACTTCCACCTGGGGGCGCTGCACCGGCTCGACGCCGACACCTCGGGCGTCGTGCTCTGGGCGCGCGAGGCCGAGGCCCACACCTACGTTGCCAGGCAGTTCGAGAGGCGCAAGGTGAAGAAGTCGTACCTCGCGATAGTCCACGGCCGCCCGGCCGAGGACGAGTTCGAGGTCGACGCCGCCCTCGGGTACGACCCGGTCGACCGGCGCAAGATCATCGTTGACGGCCTCCACGCCAAGACCGCCCGTACGCGCTTCCGGGTGCTCGCCGATGGCGAATGCGGCGAGGTCCTCTCGCTCGTGAAGGCCATGCCGATGACCGGCAGGACCCACCAGATCCGGGTGCATCTGGCCAGCACCGGGCACCCGGTGACCGGCGACGTGATATACGGCGGCCGGCGCGAGAACGAGGCCGGCGAGATCATCGGCCGCCAGGCCCTGCACTCGGAAAGGCTCGGCTTCACGCATCCTGGAAATAAGCAGTGGACGGAGGTGCGGGCCCCGCTGTACGATGACGTGGCGGCGCTGCTTCAGCGCTCGGGGATCGAAGTGACGACAGGAACGGAGGAATCGCAATGAAGAAGGGCATCGTTTTCGGCACCGTGCGCGCGGCGCTTCCGGACGGTACGCTAGCGGATCAGATGGCGCTTGCCGCGAAGTCGGGCTTCGACGGCGTCGAGCTCCAGCACGGCGCGGAGCGGGACTTCCCGGAAACGATCTCGAAGGACGGCCTCAACGAGATCAAGGACACGGCCGCCGAGGCGGGCATCGAGCTGCCGTCGATCATGCCGGCGGGTCAGCCGATCGCCGGCGCGACGGCCGACGAGCGCAAGAGCGGGCGCGACGTCATCGTCAAGGTCTGCGAGTGCGCGGCCGAGCTCGGCGCCGAGACGGTCCTGATAGTCCCGGGGCGCGTGAGCCCCGAGCACCCGTACGGCGACCTCTACAAATACACGGTCGAGGCGATGCAGGAGCTGTCGGGGCGCATCCCCGAGGGGGTGGTCCTCGCGGTCGAGAACGTGTGGAACAAGTTCCTCTACTCGCCGCTCGAGTTCGCCCGCATCATCGACGAGATCGACCGCCCGAACGTCAAGGCGTACTTCGACGTCGGCAACGTCATGGCCTTCGGCTTCCCCGAGCAGTTCATCCGCGAGCTCGGCGGCCGCATCGAGAAGGTCCACGTCAAGGACTACAAGACGCGCAACGCCGGCGCGGCGGGCTTCTGCAACCTGCTCGAGGGCGACGTCGACTTCGCCGACGTCATCAAGGCCCTCGGCGAGGCGGGCTACGACGGCTACATCACAGCCGAGGTCAGCGGGTACGCCAGGGCGAAGGAGCTCGGCCTCAAGGCCATAGCGGAGGCGCTGGACGCCATCATCCGGGGCGAGGTGTGAGCCACGGAGAGACGCGGGGGCGCGGGGGGGGGAAGGGGCGCGGAAGTTCCTGATTGACGCCCGGCACGCGGGCGGTGTATAATCCAGTGGTAAGTGCGAGGTTCCACAAGCCCGGTCGGCGGCAGGCTTCGCGAGGAGGAAGGCGATGGCCAGGAGACGCAGCAGGCGGGATGACGACTACGACGACGACCGCGATGATCGTCGAGATCGCCGCGGGGGGTACCCCCGCGGAGGCTCGAACACGACGCCGCTCATCATAGGCGGGGTCGTCTGTGTGGCGCTCATTGCCGGCACGCTCGTCTTCGTAACGCAGTCGAAGGGTAAGCCTAAGCGGAGGCGGACCACCTCCTCGCGGCAGCGCCAGCGCGACAGGGCCAACCTCACCGCCGTCTCGACGGGGGAGGCCTCCGGCAGCACAGTCTCCTCCGACGGAGGGGCCGGGGGCCGGGCGGCGGGCCGCAAGCCGGTGAACCTGCGGTGCGTCGGGCAATGGATCGTGCGAACTCCCGATAAGGAGAAGGGGCTGCCGGACCCGAGGCACGTTGAGGCCACCTGCCCGAGCTGCGGCAAGAAGGTCTCCTACAAAGCTGAGAGCTGCTCTTGCGGCCAGGGCCTCATATGGCCCAACTCGATCACGTGCACCTTCTGCAAGGGCGACGGCGTCTGCACCGTCTGCGGCGAGGACGGCATGTGTCCGTGGTGCCTGAAGCATCCGCCCCGGGCGATGATGGGCATCCAGCTCGACAAGTGCGCCATGGGCTGCACCGACCGGAAGTGCCCGGCGTGCAAGGGGTCCAGGCGCTGCAGCATGTGCGAGGGGAACGGTAAGATACAGCTCAGCGACCGCGTCTTCAAGTAGCGGGATACGTCCGGCGAAAGAGGCATTAGCGGCCGGGGGCGTGTGAGCGTCCCCGGCCTTCTATATGCGCCCCGTGACCAGCATCGCCAGCAGGTAGCGGCAGTGGTCGTCCCAGGCGCGGTCGCCCTGGAACTTCTCGCGACGGATGTCTCCGCCGGCCATCAGGCGCGTCGCGAGGGGCGAGACCAGCACGTTCGTCGAGAATCTCTCGATATCCTGCAGGAAGGTGCGGAAGTTGAGCCTGGCCGAGAGCTGCAGCCTGTCGCCCAGGTAGTCGTAGTTGAGCCCGTTCGATGCGAAGCGCAGCCGCAGCGTCGGCTCGAGGGTGAACACCTCGGCCAGCAGCGTCTCGGTCGGCTTGGGCTTCTTCGCCTTCGCGCGGCTCTCCTGCATGCGCTGAGTATACGACTTGGCCGGGCCCGCGTAGAAGGGGCTGCCGAAGGCCCCGTATTCGGGCGCTCCGGCGATGCCGCCGATGAGCATCGCCGCCGCCGACAGCCCGCCCCCGGGGCTGATCGACGCGTCGGCGACCATCCCGGGCAGCGTCGTGGAACCCACGCGGTGCCCCTCAATTCGCACGACCCCAGCCACCAGGAGCCGCACCTCGTCCCAGGGCAGCGTCATCAGCTTGCCCGCGAGATCGACCTGCACGCGGAAGCCGTCGGGGAGGCAGTCGGCGTTGTGGATCGGGTTTGCCCGGCCGGGGTCGGGGATCTCGGCCGCGGGAATGGCGAAGGCCGTCTCGCCCGCGGCCGAGAGCACCGCGGCCGCACGCTCGGCTGCGGCGCGCTCCACGGCGCACGCGAAGAGGCCCGTGCACCGCCTCGACATGCGGATGGCGTCGTAGCGCGGCACGCCCATCGCCTCGACGATAGGATCGGCCACGCGCTGCCAGTCGCGGACCTCGCCCGCCTCGACGATGACGGCCCACGTCTCGTCGGCCACGGTCACCTCCTCACAGCATCGCCACCGGGTCGACGTCGAGGGTCAGCGTCACTCCCGAGCGCTTCTTCAGCGCGCCCTCGGCGCCGTCGAGCACGGCCGCCACGGCCTTCGAGTCGGGGGCCTTCAGGACCACGTGGCACCTGTGGCGGCCCGCGATCACAGCGAGCGGCGCCGTCGCCGGCCCCATCACGACGCAGTCGGGCGAGGCCGCCCGCGCCGACTGCGTGATCGCCCTCGCCACCTGACCCGCGCGCATCTTCACGTGCTCGACGTGTTCTCCCGACAGAACCACCCGAGCGAGGCGCGTGAAGGGCGGGTATAGAAGATCCCGCCTGAAGGCCATCTCCCGCCGGGCGAACTCCTCGTAGCCGTGCGAGCGCGCGGCGACTATTGCCGCGTGGCGGGGCACCATCGTCTGGACGACGACCCGGCCGCCCTTCGAGCCGCGCCCTGTGCGCCCCGCGACCTGCGCTATCAGCTGAAAGGTGCGTTCCGTGGCCCTGAAGTCGGGCAGGTTCATCGCCACGTCGGCGTTGATGATGCCGACGAGCGTCACCTCGGGGAAGTCGAGCCCCTTGGCAATCATCTGCGTGCCCACGAGAATGCGGATCTCGCCCCGGCGGAAGGCGGCTAGCGTGCGCTCGTAGCTCCGCCGGTCGGTCATTGTGTCGGAGTCCATCCGCGCGACGGGAGCGCCGCCGAAGGCAGCGGCGATCTCCTCCTCGATCCGCTCTGTACCGAAACCCCAGTAAGGCACGTCGCGGAAAAGGCACTGCGGGCAGTCCTTGACGGCGGCCTCCACCCTCCCGCAGTAGTGGCAGACCAGGGCGTTGCGTTTCTTGTGATAGATCAGCGTCACCGAGCAGTCGGGGCAGGTCGCCACCCAGCCGCACTGCGGGCAGGTGAGGAAGGTTGCGAAGCCGCGCCGGTTGAGGAAGTATATCGCCTGCTCGCCGCGCCCGAGCGCCTCCTCGGTGAGCTTCACGAGCCGGCGCGAGAGGCGCACGAAGCGCTTGGCCTCGAGGCGCTCGGCGGCCATGTCCACGACCTCGACCTCGGGCAGCGGCCGGCGCTCGACCCGACGGGTCAGCTCGAGGTGCCGGTACTTGCCCGCGAGGGCGTTGCGGTAGCTCTCGAGGCTGGGGGTCGCCGAACCCAGCACCACGGTAGCGCCCGCGAGCTGAGCGCGCATCACGGCCACGTCGCGGGCGTGGTAGCGCGGCGAGGACTCCTGCTTGAAGCTCGTCTCGTGCTCCTCGTCGATGACGATAAGCCCCAGGGGCTCGACCGGGGCGAATACCGCGCTCCGGGCGCCTATCACGACGCGCCGCTCGCCGCGACGGACCGAGCGCCACTCCTCGGCGCGCTGGCCTTCTGTCAGATGCGAATGCAGCACCGCCACGTCGCCGAAGGCCTGGGCGAAGCGCTCGGAGGTCTGCGGCGTCAGCGCGATCTCGGGCACGAGCACGATGGCGCCCTTGCCGCGGCGGATCACCTCCTCCATCAGCCTGATGTAGAGCTCCGTCTTGCCCGAGCCCGTCACGCCGTGGACGAGGTGCACGGCGAAGCCGCCGTCGAGCGACGACGTCATCTCGTCGAGCGAGCGCGCCTGCTCGTCGGTGAGAGTGTGCTCGACCCGCGCGCCCGCCCCCTCTGCGGCGCCGGCCGTCTCCCGCGCGCTCTCGGCGGCGGAGACCTCTGCGCGCTCGGACCATATGCGTGAGAGCCCGTCGCGCGCGAGGGCCTCGAGCGACCCGGCCCCGGCGTCGGCCTCGGCGAGGAGCAGCGACGCCTGGGTGGGGCGGGTGATCCCGGCGAGCATGTCCAGCAACTGCGCCTGCTTGGGGGCCCGGCGGCGTCTCTTTTCGGCCTCGGCCTTCAGCTCGTCCGGCGGGGCTGCCCCTTGGACGAGCTTGACGCGCTCCGCCTTCGCGCCTTTGCGCACACCCGCCGGGAGCATCGCGGCCAGCGCCTCGCCCAGCGCAGAGCGGTAGTAGCCGGAGATCCAGACGGCCAGCCGCAGGAGCTCCTCACTCAGCAGGGGTTCCGGGTCGCTGACGGAGATGACATCCTTGATCCTGCCCGCTCCGCCGGCGGCTTCGACGGCCTCGGCCTCGGTGGCCTCGCGCAGGATATAGCCCTCGAGCCGGCGCCGTCCGAAGGGCACCTTCACGCGCGAGCCCGTGGCCAGCGGCTCGGCCGAGACCTCGTCCGGCACCCGATAGTGGAAGGTGCCCTTCACTGGGACGGGGACTGCCACCTCGGCGTAGCGCGGCACGGGCGGGGGGCCTCCGGGCTGGGGCTCGGTGAGGAGGCGCTAGACTAACACGCACGCCGGGGGGAGTCAAGAGGCGGGGGCTGTTGGGCGGAGGCCGGCATCCCGATCTGAAGGAACTCGGGCGCCGGGCCAAAAGGTACTTGCAGGGAGTAAGGATGGACCTAGAATCCGCATGCTATCCGCCCGCACCGGTACGGGGAGAAGATGAACGCGAAACGCCCCCTTATCGTCCTGGCAGGCCTGTTCGTCGTGACGGCCCTCACACGGCCCGCGGCGGCCCAGCGGATTTCCATCGACCGCCCGGGCGAGCGCGATTTCATCGTCGACCTCGCCGACATCATCGACCCGGCGGAAGAGAAGAAGATCCGCGAAATATGCGACAAGTGCCTCACCGACACCGCGGCGCCTATCATCGTGGTGACAATCGAGTCGATGGCGAAGCACGGCGGCGCGGGGCTCCGCATCGAGAGCTTCGCCATGCTGCTCTTCAACCAGTGGGGCATCGGCCACGAGAAGATCGGCAAGCAGGTCCTCAACCACGGCATCCTCCTTCTCGTCTCCACGGGCGACCGGAAGGCGAGGATCGAGCTCGGCGCCGGGTGGGGCCGCGAGAAGGACCCGGTGGCCCGGCGGATCATGGACGAGCGGATAGTCAGCCGCTTCAAGCAGGGGGACTTCCCGGGCGGCATCGTCGCGGGCGTCGAGGGTCTCGACAAGATGGCGCGGGGCTTCAAGATACCGCGTCCGGCGCGCCCCTGGTGGCACTACGCGCTGGTCGTGGGCGCCATCGCCCTGGCGATATGGACCTTCGTCTCGCTTGCTCAGCGCGGGGCCAGCGGCTGGGCGTGGCTCTTCTGGGGAGCGATCTTCGCCGTCATCGGCTATCTCCTGTACTCAATGCTGACCTCGCGCGGCAGGGGAGGCGGCTTCTCGGGGGGCTCCTTCGGCGGGGGCTTCTCCGGGGGCGGGGGCGCGACGGGATCCTGGTAGGGCCGGGAGGCCGCCCCGGCCCGGGAGGCGTAATGCGGTTGGCATCCAAGAGCTTCAGCGACGACGAGAAGGCGCGCGTCGCCAAGGCCGTGGCCGAGGCCGAGTCGAAGACGTCGGCCGAGATACTCCCGGTCGTCGCCACCGCCTCCGGTCGCTACGACAGGCCGGAGGACGTCGTCGGCCTCTGGCTGGGAGCCATCCTGGCGGCGGCCGCATGGCTGGCTTTCCGCGGAGCGGACGCCGCGGCCACCGACTGGGGCTTCTCTGCCGCGGGCCTCGAGCTGCCCGCCATTATCGTCGCCCTGGTCGTCGGGTTCATCCTGGGAGCGGTGATCGCCTCCCGGGTGGGCTGGCTCCGGGCGCTCTTCACGTCGCGGACCCAGATGCGCGACGAGGTGCACGCCAGGGCGCGGGAGCTCTTCTTCGACAGCCGGGTCCACCACACGGCGGGGCAGACCGGGCTGCTCGTCTACGTATCGCTCTTCGAGCGCGCGGCGGCCGTGATAGCCGACAAGGCGGTGACGGAGAAGCTCGGCCAAGGGGCGCTCGACGAGCTCTGCGCGGCGCTGACGGCGTCGCTCGCGTCGGGCGATGTCACGTCCGCCCTGTGCTCGGCCGTGGGAGAAACGGGCGACCGGCTCGCTCCCGTCCTCCCCCGCGAAGAAGGCGACGTGAACGAGCTGCCCGACGCTCTTGTTCTCATCGACTAGCCCGGCGGCCGTCGGCCAAACGCCCTTGACCCCCCTGCCTCAGCGGGTAAGTTATATCCGGTTTCGAAGAAGATCGGAGGCGAAATGCAGCGCGTGATTACGATCGCAGTGCTGGTGCTCCTCGCGGCGGCGGTGGTCTTCCTCTTCCTCGGCGGGAGCGCCGATGAGGGGCTCGTCTTCTGGACGACCGACCACGAGCCCGACCGGATGAAGATCCAGCGCGAGATCGCGGAGGAGTTTGCCGCGGCGAGGGGGGGCGGGGCGGGGGCCTCGCGCGTCAGCGTCCAGCCGGTCCCCGAGCAGAAGCTGAAGGAGGTCCTCTCGCAGCAGATAGCCGCCGGCATGCTGCCCGACGTCATCCGCGCCGGCATCGAGCACGTCGTCGGCTACGAGCGCGACGGGCTGCTCGACGCCGAGATGGCCACTGCCGTCATCAAGGACCTCGGCGTCGACAGCTTCGCCGCCGGGGCCCTCGCGCCCGTCAAGCGCGGCGGGATGTACCTGGCGGTGCCCGTCGACGGCTGGGCGCAGGGGATCTGGTACCGGAAGGACCTCTTCGATGCGAAGGGCCTTAAGGCTCCGACGGACTGGCCGGCGATACTCGCCGCGGCCGAGGCCCTGACTGTCCGGGACGAGTTGGACCCGCGGTACGGCATCGCGCTGCCGCGGCATCCGGGCAGCCAGTACCCGCAGCAGATATTCGAGCAGCTGGCGATGTCGGCCGGAGCGCGGCTCTTCGACGACGAGGGCAAGGTCGACTGCGACCAGCCGGCCATCCGCCGGACGGTCGAGCTCTGGAAGAAGCTCTCGAGGTTCTGCCCCGAGAAGACGCTCGTCGAGCCGGCGCAGGCGCAGCTTCTGTATCTCACCGGCAAGGCGGCGATGATCTTCTACTCGCCCTACATCCTCGACGACATCGCCGGCATGACCGACAAGAAGGACAACCTCGACAGGCCCGACCTCGCCAAAGTGACGGGGTTTGCGCCGGTCATCTCCGAGGAACCGGGCGGCAGGGGCGCGGGCTACGCGCAGCTCGTTTATCTCTGCATCATGAAGGACGCGCCGCCCGTCGCGAAGGACTGGTGCCGGCACCTGCTGACCGACGCCTACATGCGCATCTGCTTCATGTCGGCCGGCGGCAAGGTGCCGGTGCGTTCGGCCGCCCTCGCCGAATGGCGCAAACACCCGTGCTTCGAGGCGTATGACGGGGCGATACCCGATCTTCTCATCAAGGGCCTCGACGCCTCGGGCCGGTGGGGTTTCCGCGAGGGCAGGGCGTTTCCTCTTATCGCGGACGTTTACAGCAAACACGTTTTCGCCGAGGCGCTGAACGAGATGGTCGCCGATGACCTCTCCGTCGACGAGACGATGAAACGCATCGTCCGGAAGATGGCCCCGTTCCTCGAGGAGCCGGCGGCGAGATGAGAGGGGCGCCCGAGCTGAGGGGCTCTCCGGGCCGCCCTGCCTGGCTGGGCGGGGCGCTCGTCGCGCCGGCGCTGCTGGTGAGCGGCCTCATCATCGCGTACCCGTTCGTGCGGACGCTCACCCTCTCGGTGAGCGATGCCACGGTGCGGACGCTCGGCTCGGGCTCGCATTTTGTGGGATTCGACAACTTCGGCGAGGCCGCGTCGTCGTGGGTCTTCATGAGGTCCCTCGCCGTGACGGCCCTCTTCGCGGGCTCGAGCGCGCTCCTGTCGGTGGCCGCGGGCCTGGCGGTCGCGCTGCTGCTGGCCGGACCCGTGAGGGCCAGGGGCTTCTGGCGCGCCGTCTGTCTCATTCCGTATGCGGCCCCCGTGGCGGCGACGGCCTTCGCGTGGCGGTGGCTGCTGGATTACAACTACGGCGCCGTGAACACGCTCCTCGTGAGGGCGGGGCTGGGGCGCGTCGCGTGGCTCACCGAGCCGGGGCTTGATCTCGCGGTCTGCGTCGGCTTCCAGGTATGGCGCTACTTCCCGTTCGCGATGCTGCTGATACTCGCCCGGCTGAGGAGCATCGGGCCCGAGCTCTACGAGGCCGCCGCCGTCGACGGGGCCGGCAAGTGGGACTCGTTCCGCGGTATCACGTGGCCGCAGGTGGCGCCGCTCTGCGCGCTGCTCTTTCTCCTCCGGCTGCTCTGGACCTTCAACAAGTTCGACGACGTGTTCCTGCTGGCCGGCGCGACCCGCTGGACGCAGGTCGCGACGATAGAGCTCTACAACGAGGCGTTCCTCGGCACGCAGAGGTTCGGCCTCGCCGCGGCGATGGCGATCATTGTCCTCGTCGCGTTCTTGCTGATAGCCCTCGTGGTCAAGGGGATCAAGGTTTGGGCAGGCGTTCAGGACTAGAGAGAGTGGTGCGGGTGGTCCTGCTGGCGGGGCTGCTAGCATGTATCGCCTTCCCCTTCTACTGCATGCTGGTGACCAGCATCAGGCCGAAGGTCGCCGCCTTCGAGCTCGTCCCGCGCGATGTGACGCTCTCCGCCTACGGGTCGGTCCTGGAGGACCTCCGCTCTCACATACGGAACTCCTTCGCGGTCGCGACGACGACTGTGGCCCTCACCATCGCCTTCGGCGCCGCCGCGGCCTATGCCATCGCCAGGTTCCGGTTCCCGGGGAAGAGGGCGGCGGCGCGTTTCTTCGTCCTCGTCTACGCCTTTCCCGCGGTGCTGCTGGTGATACCCCTTTTCGTCCTCTGGGCGAGGGTGGGGTGGGTGGGGAAGCTGCCGCCGCTCGTGCTCGCCTACCTGGCGCAGACCTTGCCGGTCGCGATCTACCTCTTCACGAACTACTTCGAGTCTCAGGACGAGTCGGTCGAGGAGGCGGCGCTCCTCGACGGGTGCTCGCCCCTCGGGGTGATCTGGCACATCACGATACCGACGAGCCTGCCGGCCGTGGCCGCGGTGGGCATCTTCACGTTCGTGGTGGCGTGGAACGAGTTCCTCTTCGCCTACTCGCTCCTCAGGGGGAACTCCGGGGCGGACACGCTCCCGGTCAAGCTCTATCAGATCCTCCAGTCGGCGCATTTCCCGTGGGGGGAGTTGATGGCGGCCAGCATCATCCTGATCCTGCCCGTCCTGGTCCTGATGATCGCGGGGCAGAGGTACTTCGAGCAGGGCGTGGTGAGCGGGGGCAAGTAGCGTCATTCTCCTCCCCCCTTCGCCTGCTCGCCACCCAGGCGGACGAGCCGGCGGCCGATTCCGAGCCCCAGTCCGACGCCCAGGTGGACCAGCGTGAAGGCCGCCGCGTAGAGGACGGCCTCCTGCCCTATGTGCGACAGGTCCGCAAGCCGGTGCCCGGTCCTCGCGATGAAGAACCCCGCCAGAACGCCGCCGAAGGCGCCGTTCAGGCCCCCGTAGAAGGCCGTCGAGAAGTGCCTCTCGCAGCACCCCTCCGCGAGGCCGATCGCGGCCCCGGCCGCTCCGATAACCACTGAGAGCTCGGCCCACGACCCGGCCCACGCGTAGTGTCCGATGTGGGCCGCGATCATCCCTCCCATCGCCGCGAGCGCCGACGCCGGCCATACCCACCGTCCCCTCTTCGATGCGGCCGACGGGATCGCGAGGGCCACGCAGAAGCAAAGAGGGAAAATCCATCCGCCCGCCGGCCCGAGCAGAGACAGCGCCGGCCTCACCGCTGCGGCGAGCACCCCCCCCGACGCCGAGGCCGCCAGCACTCTCACCATCACCAGGCCCGCCCAGAGCTGGTGGTAGCGGACGGAGTCGCGCCTCTCAGCCCTGGCCGGCATCGGTCCCTCCTGCCGGCGGAGCGCCGGGTTGCGTCCGCTTCGGCAGGTCGCGGATGCGGCGGCCGATGGCGAGCGAGAACGCGATGCCTTCCTCTATGGTGACGAAGCCTATGACGATGAAGGTCAACAGCAGCATGTTGTTGCCCATGTTCTCCGCCAGGGAGAACGCCGCGCCAACGACCGCCCCGACGAAGCCGCCGCCTATCAGCCCGCAGTAGATGGTGGCGATGGACCTCTCCAGCATCCCCTCGATGAGGCCGACCGTGGCGCCGATGACACCGAAGATCGCCCTGCTCTCCATCACGGAGCTCACCGGCGCCGCCTGCTCGATGCCAGTTCGGGTCGCCAACATGGCGGCTACCACCGCGCCGCAAACGGCCGGCAGCACGATGAGGCCCCGCTTGGCGGCGACGGACGGTATCGCCGGGGCGGCGATGCACCCCAGGCTGAAGACGAGGGCGACCAAGCCGGACCTCGTCTCCTTGGCGAGCCCGCCGATGATCGCCAGGAAAAGCACCGTCAGCAGAGGCGCCAGCATCCTCGCGATCACCATCTCCTTTCCCAGATCGTCGAAACGGCGGCGGTCGTCCGGGCGGGCGTGCTCAGTCATCGCCCAACTCCGCCAGCATCTCGGCGACGGTCTTGCCGAGGATCGGGTGAACCGCGTCGGGCGCGATCTGGGCAAGCGGTTCCAGGACAAAACTCCTCTCGTGCATGAGAAGGTGCGGCACCGTCAGGTCGTCGAAATCGACGACGGTCTCCCCGTAGAGGAGCACGTCGAGGTCAATCGTTCTCGGGCCCCAGCGTTCGGCGCGGTCACGGCCGAGGGCGTCCTCGATCCTGCCGAGCGCCCTCAGCAGCTTGCGCGGCGGGAGCTCCGTCTCGACGACGACGGCCGCGTTCATGTAGTCGGGCTGATCGGGCGGGCCGCCGACGGCCTCGGTCTCGATCGGGTCGGCGGTGTCGAGCAGCTCGACGCCGTCGAGGCGGGATATCGAGAGGACAGCCGTCCTGACGTTCGCGAGGCGGTCCCCCAGATTAGATCCGATCCCGATACAGACTCTCGCCATGAGGTCGGACCTCCCGTCACTCCCTACCAGTCGAGGGCGGCCATCCTCTCGGCCGCCTCCACCAGGCGTTCGGCGCTCACCGTCAGTGTCGCCCGTATGAAACCCTCGCCCGAGGGCCCAAAGCCGAGCCCCGGCGTCACCACCACGTCGGCCTCCTCGAGTATCCGGGAGGCCGCGTCGGTCGAGGAGTACCCCTCGGGGCAGGCGATCCAGCAGTAGAAGGTCGCCTCGGGCGGGTCGACCTTCAAGCCGAGCTCGTTGAGCTTGTCGCAGAAGGCGTCCCGCCGGCCCTGGTACATCTCGACGAGCCCGGGGACGAAAGAGTCGTATCCCTCGAGGGCCGCCGTCGCCGCCCGCTGCACGGCCGTGAATATCCCCGAGTCGAGGTTCGTCTTGATCCTGCCCAGCCCGGCAACGAGATCGGCCGAGCCGCAGGCCCACCCCACGCGCCAGCCGGTCATGTTGAACGTCTTCGAGAGCGAGTGGAACTCGATGGACCTCTCCATAGCCCCCGGCATCTCGAGTATCGAGAGCGCGCGGCCGCCGTAGCTCATCTCGGCGTAGGCGGCGTCCTGGACGACGATGAGATCGTGCTTCTCCGCGTACTTCAGCACGTCGGCGAAGAACTCCTTCGTCGCGAGCTTCCCGGAGGGCGAGTTGGGGTAGTTGACGTAGATGGCCTTCGCCCTCGCGGCGTCCGCGTCGCTGATGGCGCCGAGGTCGGGAAAGAAGTCGTTTTCGGCGAGGAGCGGCATGAGCACGGGGTCGGCCCCCGCGAATATCACCCCCGACCGGTAGGGCGGGTAGCCCGGCTCCGGCACCAGCGCCGCGTCGCCCTCGTTGAGGTAGGCCAGCGGGAAGTGGTTGATGGCTTCTTTGGAGCCTATCGTCGGGTAGACCTGCGAGTCGGGGTCGAGCTCCACGGCGTAGCGCCGCGCGAAGAACTCGGAGATCGTCCGGCGGAGCCCCGGGTCGCCGTTGTCGAGGGCGTACTGGTGGGTCGCCGGGTCGTTGGCGCCCTCGGTGAGCGCGTCGATTATGAACTGCGGCGTCGGGCGGTCGGGGTCGCCGATCCCGAGGTTGATGATGTCGCGCCCGGCCGCTATCGCCGCCTTCTTCTTCTTGTCGATCTCGGCAAACAGGTAAGGAGGCAGCTTCTGCAGTCGTTCACTCAACTCGAACAGCGCCATGGTCTCCTCCGCAGTCTGTGACGGGGGCCGATGAATCAGAACGGTGGAGTATACAGGCGCGTCGCCCGGTGTCAAGTGGCCACCTGCACCGCGCAGGCCGGGCGACGTGGCGTCAGGTGCCCATGACGTGCCTCCTCTCGCATGCGGGAGCCCTTGCATGCCCGTTCCTTCCCGTTCCGAGTGCGAGCCGGCGGCCGGCGGGATCGCTCCCGCCGGCCCCAGCCCCGTGCCGGCGCGTCGTTTGCGCC
>Ga0272441_10002138_pt1 | contig 40732 bp, 53 predicted proteins | sample SSMProp6N_FD_193582 | JGI IMG/M metagenome (GOLD analysis project Ga0272441, IMG submission 193582) | Marine sediment archaeal communities from Little Sippewissett salt marsh, Falmouth, MA, United States - SSM-Prop-6N | ecosystem: Environmental > Aquatic > Marine > Wetlands > Sediment ... | reverse complement strand
TATGAATTAGATGGAGAGGTAATAATAAAGCCAAATTACCGTCCTATTTCTGCTTTAATTGAATATTTGGCTGAAAAAGAGCTAGAAAAAGAAGAAACTAGATAGACACAACCTTTATAAATAGTTTTTTTCTTTATTTTTTGTAGAATTTAATTGTAAGAGGTCGTGATAAAAAATGCTAAAACTTAATAGTGAAATATGGCGAAAAACAGCAAACCACGTGAAGGCAGCCTTCAATTTTGGCCGAGAAAGAAGGCAAGAAAGTTTTTACCTAGTTCTAACTGGAAAGCTTTAAAACAAGAGGGATTATTGGGATTTATTGTTTATAAAGTAGGTATGAGTTCTGCAATAGTTAAGGATAATACTCCTGATTCAATGACTAAAAACAAAAAAATTTCTATTCCTATTACAATTCTTGAGGCTCCTTTAATGAAGATTTTTTCTATAAGATATTACAAAAATAATTTATGTGTTGGCGAGAAATTAAATGAGGGGATTGATAAAGAGTTGAAAAAAATATTAAAACTTCCAAAGAAAAAAGGTGAGAAGAAAATTGAAGATTATGATGATATAAGAATAATTGTTTATTCCCAAGTTAAAGAAACAGGAATAAAAAAGACTCCGGATATTATTGAAATAGGTATGGGGGGAAGTCTAGAGGAAAAAGAAAAATGGGTTGAAGAGAAGAAAAAATCAGGCATTTTAATTTCAGATTTTATTAAAGAGGGCTTAGTTGATGTTAGAGGACTAACAAAAGGAAAAGGTTTTTCTGGAACTGTTAAAAGATTCGGCATTGGATTAAGACAACATAAATCTGAAAAAGGAGTTAGAAAACCAGGAAGTATAGGGCCTTGGCATCCAGCTTATGTTTCTTTTAGAACGCCTATGCCAGGACAACTAGGATTATTTAGTAGAGTTAATTATAATAATAAAATAATTTTAATTGGGAAAATTTCTGACAAAGATATTAATCCTAAACAGGGATTTAAGCATTATGGGAAAATAAAAACAGAGTACATAGTTTTAAAGGGTTCTGTTCAAGGCCCTGCAAAAAGACAAATAGTTCTTACAAAACCATTAAGAAAGACAAAGAAAAAAGAAAAACTAAATTATGATTTAATTGAAATAAAATGAAAGCAGAAATCTTAGATATACAAGGGAAGAAAAAGGCAGATATAGAACTTCCTATTTTCTTTGGAAGGACAATAAGAAAAGATATTGTAAAGAAATTCTTAGATGCAAAAAGGAGAATTTTAATGCAACAGTATAGAATAGGAAAAGATGCTGGAATGAAATATTCTGCAAGTGGAAAATTAAAACACAGAAGACATAAATGGAAATCGACATATGGTAGAGGAATTTCTAGAGTTCCTAGAAAAATAATGTGGAGAAGAGGAACTCAATTTTTCTGGATTGGTGCTACTGTTTCAGGAACAAGAGGAGGTAGAAAAGCTCATGCGCCACAGTTAAAAAATTTAAAGAGGAAGATAAATAAAAAAGAAGCTCAGATTGCTTTTGAATCTGCTCTTGCTGCTACAGGAGATAAAAAATATATTTTAGATAAATATTCAACAATAGAAAAAATTGAAAAAAATGTTCCAATAATTATTGATGGAAAAATTCTTTCACTAAAAACAAAAGAGTTTTATAATAAAATAGAAAAAATTCTAGGAGAATTATATCAAATAGCAATAAAAAAGAAAAAAGTTAGAGCTGGAAGAGGAAAAATGAGAGATAGAAAATATAAGAAATCTGCGGGAATGCTTTTAGTTATAGGTGATGAAGAAAATGCAAAGATAAGTGGAATTGATATTCGGAAGGTTTCAGATTTAACAATTTTTGACCTTGCAGAAGGGGGATTAGGCCGTTTAACAGTTTATACAGAACAAGCAATTAATAATTTAAAAAATCCGAGAAAAAAGATGAAAGAAGAGAAAAAGGAAAGTAAGGGGGAAGAAAAATGATAGTATTAGATTTAGAAACTTCTGGACTTTATCCTGAAAAATGTGGAATATGGCAGGTAGGAGCTGTGGAATTTGAAAAACCAGAAAATATATTTTTAGAAGAATGTAGGATAGATGATGATGATGAAATTCAAAAAGAAGCATTGATAATCTGTGGAAAAACAGAAGAAGAATTAAAAGATAAAAACAAACAGTCTCAAAAAGAAATGATTGAAAAGCTCTTTAAGTGGATTGAGAAAATAAAAGTTAAAAATTTAGTATGTCAAAATCCTCAGTTTGACTTTGCATTTTTAACAATGAAAGCGAGAAAATATAATATAAAGATTCCATTCCACTATAGGACAATTGACTTACATAGTGTTGCTCAAACAATATACTATATTAAAAATAAATCTTTTTCTATAGATGAAGATAAGTGTGGAATGGGATTAAGTAAGATTTTAGAAATGTGTGGAGAAAAAGATGAAAGAATGGCATTAAAAAATGGAGAAATAGTAAGAGAGGGAAAACCTCATAATGCTTTAGAAGATGCTCAGTTAGAAGCTAAATGTTTGAGGAAGTTATTAGAATGATAATAAAAAAACCAATTGCAACTGAAAAAACAGTAAAACAGATTGAACTAGACAATGTTTTAGTTTTTGAAGTAGATAGAAGGAAAAGTAAAAATGAAATTAAAAAAGAGTTTGAGAGTTTATTTGATGTTAAAGTAGATAAGGTAAGAACTTTAACCAGGAAAAATAAAAAATTTGCTTATATTAAAATAAATAAAAAAACACCTGCTATTGATTTAGCAACTAAGCTAGGAATAATGTAAAAATGGGAAAGAGAATTATACAACAGAGAAGAGGAAGGGGCTCTTTAACATATAGGGTTAAGAAAAAAGCATTTAGATTTAGAATAGGATATCCTTTAGAAAAAGGAAAAGCTAAAATAATCAAATTAATTAATTCTCCTGCACATTCTGCTCCTTTAATGAAGCTGGAGATAAATGAAAAAATATTTTATGGTCCTGCTTTTGAAAAAGCTTTTGAAGGTCAGGAGATTGAATTAAATGATAGGGCAGAAAAAGGAGATATAACTAGGCTTAAAAATGTTCCAATAGGGAAAAAAGTATTTAATATTGAATCAAGGCCTGGAGACGGAGGAAAAATGATAAGAGTTTCTGGAAGTTCTGCGATTATAACTAAAAAACAAGCAGGAAAAGTAGGTTTGGTTATGCCAAGTAGAAAGGAAATTTTTATTAATGAAGATTGTAGAGCAACAGTAGGAGAGATTGCAGGTGCAGGAAGATTAGATAAACCAGTTGTAAAGGCTGGTAAAAAGTACCATATGAAAAAATCAAAAAGCAAATTATGGCCTAGAACTTCTGCCGTAGCAATGAATGCTATAGATCATCCATTTGGTTCTGGTAGAGGAAAAAATGTTGGAAGTAAAATAGCTAAGAGAAATGCTCCACCTGGAAAGAAAGTAGGATTATTAAGACCTAGAAAAACAGGGAGGAAAAAAGGTAAGAGATAAAAATGGCAATACAAATAGGAAAAGATTTTAAATACCGAGGAAAAACAGAAGAAGAATTAAAAGAATTAGATACTCGGGAGTTTGCAAAACTGCTTAAATCAAGACAGAGAAGAACTGTTTTAAGACAGTTTAATGTTATTGAAAAATTCATTGAAAGATGTAATAAAAAAATAGAGAAGAAAAAACCAATTAGAACACACTTAAGAGATTTAGTTATTGTTCCAAAAATGTTAGGGATGGTTATAAACATATACAATGGAAAAGCATATGTTGGAGTTAAAATTACAGCAGAAATGTTAGGACATAGGTTAGGGGAATTTTCCTTAACAAGAGGAAGAGTCCAGCACGGAACTCCTGGAATTGGTGCTACAAGAAGTTCTGCTGCTATGAGTGTTAAATAAAATGGAAGAAAATAAACCAGATAAAATAAAACAAGAAGAGAAAGTTGAAAAGAAAGAAGAAAAGGTAGTTGAAACTGAAGAGAAAGAAGTTAAAGCTCAGCCAAAAGAAGACAAATTAGAGGGAAAAAAGCCGAAGGAAAAGAAGAAAGAAGTAATAAAAAAAGAAAATGCAATTGCAAAAGGACTTAATTTAAGAATCTCTGCAAAAAAGGCAGCTGCTATGTGTAAATTCATAAAGGGAAAAGAAATAGGAAATGCTATTGAATATGTTGAAAAAGTTATAAGCAAGAAAATCCCAGTTCCAATTAAAGGAGAGTATCCTCATAAAAAAGGTATTGCCGGAGGAGCATATCCTGTTAAAGTAGGAAAAGAACTGATTAAGATATTAAAAAGTTTAAAGGCAAATTCACTAGTAAATGGGCTTGAAGATGCTGTGATAATTATTGCAAAAGCAGATATTGCTTCAAGACCTTATAGAAGAGGAAATAGGAGATTTAAAAGAGCTAATATTTTCTTAGAAGCAAAAGAGAAAAAGGAGAAGAAAAAATAAAATGGAAGAAAGAAAATTTGTTCAATTAAAGAAAGATGAATTAAGTATAAAAGAATTTGTAAAAAAATCACTTGGAAAGGGAAAAATTAGCAATACACGAATTGAGTATACTCCTGTTGGAGAAAAAATAGTTGTTTCTACAAACAGACCTGGAGTAGTTATTGGAAGAAGAGGAGAAAAAATAGCAGAGCTTACATCTACACTTAAAAAAAGATTTAAATTAGAAAATCCACATATTGAAATAGAAGAAATAACTAAGCCAGAATTTGACGCTCAGATAATAGCAGATGAAATTGCTAATATGATTGAAAGATTTGGCCCTTTAAAATTTAAAGTAGTTGCTTATAGAACTCTTCAAAGAATAATAAATGCTGGCGCATTAGGTGTGGAGTTAAGGCTTTCAGGAAAACTTCCAAGTGAAAGGGCAAAATCTTGGAGATTTGCTTCAGGATACCTAAAGAAAACAGGAGAAACTTCTAAGGTAGTAAACAAAGCTCATGCGAAAGCGTTTACAAATATAGGAGTTGTTGGTGTTAAAGTATCAATACTCGCTCCAGATGCAAAAATACATGATAGGATAGAAATTGATGAAGAATTAAAGAATAAAATCAAGTTTTTCCAAGAAGAAGTAGAGGAAACTAAAATTAAGAAAAAGAAAACTAAGAAAAAATGAAAAAGCAAGAAACACAAGAAAGTGAAAGAGAAAAGAAAATAAAAGAATTAAAAATAGAATTAATTAAAAAGCAAGGCAAAAAGAAAGAGATTAAAAAAAACCTTGCGAAATTATTGTCACATAAATAAGATGGATATATGTCCAAAATGTGGGTTGCCTTTAGAGGCTTGTGTTTGTGAAGAGATAGCAAAACAAGAATCTAAAATAAAAGTGACTACAGACAAGAAAAGATATGGTAAGATAATTACCATTATTTCAGGTCTTAATGACGTAAACCTCAAAGAGCTTTCCAAAAAGCTTAAAAGCAGGTTAGCTTGTGGAGGTACAGTGAAAGGAAATACAATAGAACTTCAAGGAGATCACAGAAAGAAAATCAAGCCGCACCTAGTAAAGCTTGGTTTTTCAGAAGAAAGTATAGAGGACTAAAGGCATACACAAAAAAATGAAAATGAAGAAAGAAAAACAAGAGACAAAAATGTCAAAAATTAAGAAAGAAAATGAAAAAGTTAGTTGTACTGATGTAAGATGTCCTTTTCATGGTAATTTAAAAGTTAGAGGTAGATTTTTTAAAGGATATGTAATAAAAAAATTCGATAAAAGAGTAGTTATAGAATTTGAAAGAACTGAATATATTCGAAAATATGAAAGATATTTGAAGAAAAATACAAAACTACATGCAAGACTTCCAGATTGTTTGAAAGAAGATGTAAATATTGGGGATTATGTTAAGATTGGGGAGTGTAGGCCTTTGAGCAAGATAGTTCATTTTGTTGTTTTAGAAAAAATAAGGGAGCAAGGGAAATGAAAGCTATATCAAGTAAAAGAGTAAAAGGAATGAATTTGGGGAGCATAGTTAGGGCTGTAGATAATTCTGGAGCAAAAATAACAAAAATAACTGGAGTTAAGAGAGGAAAGAGTAAGAAAGGAAGGCAAATAGGATGTGGAGTAGGAGACTGGGTTAAAGTGAGTGTAAGAAAAGGAAATCCGGATATGCTTGGAAAATTATTTGATGCTATTATTGTTAGGCAGAAAAAACCATTTAAAAGAAAGACTGGAGAAAGAGTAATGTTTGAAGAAAATGGAGTTGCATTATTAAAAGATGAAAAAGGAAATCCAAAAGGAACTTTAATAAGAGGTCCTGTTGCAAGAGAGGTGCAGGAAAGATTTCCGCAAGTAGCTAAAATCGCACAAACTATTGTTTAAAATGAAAAAAGAATTTTCAACCAAATGGAAAGCAAGTAAAAAAATAAGAAAACAGAGAAAATACAGAGCTAGAGCTCCATTACATATAAAACAAAAAATGACTGGAGCAAATTTATCAAAAGAATTGAGAAAAAAATATTCAAAAAGATCTATTAGTTTAAGGAAAGGAGATACAATAAAAGTAATGAGAGGAAAGTTTAAAGGCAAAACAGGAAAGGTTGCATCTGTTAGTTTAGAAAAAACAAGAGCAAGTGTTGAAGGAATTCAAAGGCAAAAAAAAGATGGAACAAAAATAAGCATAGTTTTTGCTATAAGTAACTTACAAATCACCTCTTTAAATTTAGATGATAAAAAAAGATTCAAAAAAATAAAGAAAGAAGAAAATGTACCAGAAAAGAAACAAGATAAGTAAAAGTTGGCCATTGCCAAGAAAAGGAAGCAAATATGTAGTAAGTGCTCTAGATAATTCTTCAGTTCCTTTACTAGTAATAATGAGAGATATCCTTAAAATGGGAGAAACAAAAAAAGAAGTTAAAGAGATGCTAAAAACAGAGAAAATAAAAATTAATGAGAAGGTTATAAAAAATGAGAGATATCCTTTGAAGTTATTAGACATAATAAACATAGATGGTAAGTATTATGTTTTTACAATTAAAAATAAAAAATATAATGTTGAAGAAACAAAAAAAGTAGAAGAAAAAATTTCAAAAATAATCTCTAAGAAAAAGCTAAAAAAAGGAAAGATTCAACTAAATTTCAGTGATGGATTTAATTTTATTTCTGAAAAAGGAACTGTTGGAGATTCTGCAGTTATTTCTTTGAAAGATAAAAAGATTAAGGAATTTTTAGAGTTGAAAAAAGGTGCAAGTGTTTTAGTTATTAAAGGAAAACACATTGGTAAAACAGGAAAGATTAAAGAAATAGAAGAAAAAACAGGAATTATAGAGCTTGATAATAAAATAAAAGTTTCTAAGGAAAACCTTATTGTAATAAAATGACTAAAGAAAATAAAATGTCAGAAATAAGAATAGAAAAAGTAGTTTTAAGTGTGGGCGGAATTGGAGATGAATTAGAAAAGGGAATTAAATTAATTAGTTTTTTAGCAGGTAAAAAAGCAGTTAAAACAACCTCTAAAAAAAGAATTCCTAATTTTAATATTCGTCCAGGACTTGAGATTGGAGGAAAAGTAACTTTGAGAAAGGATTTTGATGAATTATTAAAAAGACTACTTTTAGCTATTGGAAACAAAGTTAAAGAAAAACAAATTTCAGAAAACAGTTTTTCATTTGGGATAGAAGAATATATTCAAATTCCAGATACTGAATATCAAAGAGATATAGGTATGAGAGGATTTGAAGTTAGTGTTTCTTTTAGTAGAAAAGGGAAGAGAACAAAACTAAAGAAAATAAAAAAAGGAAAATATCCTCAAAAACAAAAAGTTAAGAGGGAAGAGATAATAAATTTCATTAAAAATAAATTTAAGGTGGAGGTAGAATGACTGCAAGTAACTGGAAGAAACTCTTGAAACAGTTTAGGAAAAAGCCTGCAATTAGAGATAAGTTTCTTAAACATAACAAGCCAAAAGAAAGAAAGATAGGGATAGCAGTTAAAAAATGCGAGAGATGCGGTAGATTTGGAGCACATATAAGTCAATATGGTCTAAATTTATGCAGACACTGCTTTAGAGAGCTTGCAGAAGAGCTAGGATTTAAAAAATACAGTTAAAATGTCACAAGATTTAGTAGCAGACGGATTGAATAAGATAATGAATGCCAAGAGAGCAGGAAAAGAAGAATTAATAGTTAGACCTTCAAAAGTACTAGTTGAAGTTTTAAAAATAATGAAGAAAAGAAATTATTTAGATTTTAAAGAAGATAAAGAAGGAATAAACATTAAGATTAAAGAAATAAGTGAGTGTAAGGCGATAAAACCAAGATATAATGTTAAGTATAAAGATCTTGAAAGATACTTGAGAAGATTTTTGCCTGCTAGAAACTTAGGAGTTTTAATAATTTCTACAAATAAAGGCTTAATGACTTATGAAGAAGCTGAAGAAAATAAAACTGGAGGAAGCTTGATTGCTTATGCATTTTAAATAAAAATGAAAAAACAAATAAAATTAGAGATTGAAATTCCAGAAGGCATAGATGTTGAAGTTAAAGGAAGTAAAATAGAAATCTCTAAAGGAGATGCTAAATTATCAAGAAATCTGCAAAAAAAAGTAGATAAAAGAGAAAATAAGATAATCATAGAAGAAAAACTAGCAGGAAAGAGAGAAAGAAAAATTATGGGAACTATAAGGGCGCATATTAAAAATATGATTAAAGGGCTAGAAGAACCTTATGAATATAAACTTAAAATTTGCTCTGTTCACTTTCCTATGAATGTTTCTATAGAAAACAAAAAATTAATTGTTAAAAATTTCTTAGGTGAGACAAAACCAAGAGAATTGAAGCTGAGAGATAATGTAGAGGTAAATATTAATGGAGATGTTATAGAAGTAAAAAGTATTGATAAAGAATTAGCAGGACAAACTGCTGCAGATATTGAAAAAACAACTAGAATAAATAATAAGGATAGAAGAATATTTCAAGATGGAATTTATATCACAGAAAAACCAGGGAGAAAAATATGAAATTTATAAGGAGACATGGTAAAAGATTTTTAAGATTAGGAAAGAAAAAGAAGAGCAAACTAAAATGGAGAAGGCCGAAGGGAAGGGATAATAAAATGAGAGAAAGAGAAAAAGGATATCCAAAGTCTGTTAGTTTAGGATATAAGCAAAGTAAAGAAAACAGAGGGAAAATAGGAAATCTTATCCCACTAAAAATAAAAAACATAGATGATTTAAGCAAGATTAAGAAGGAAAATATTGCAGTTCTTTGTAGAATGGGGAAGAAAAAGAAACTAGAAATTGCAAAAAAAGGAAAAGAGATAAAATGGCTTAATTTTAATCTGAAAAAATTATTAAAAGAAGAAGAAAGAAAGGGGAAAAAAGAAAAAGAAGCTAAAGAAAAAAGTAAGAGGAAAAATCAGAAAGAAGATAAAAAAACAGAAGGAGCTAAAAAATGAAATTAGATAAGAAAAAAGAACTTGCTTCAAGAGCACTTAAAATTGGTAAGAAAAGAATTAGTTTTAATGAGAATAGACTAGAAGAGTTAAAAGAAGTAATTACAAAACAAGATATTCACGACTTATTAAAGGCAGGTGTTATTAAAGTTAAGGAGAAAAAAGGTAGGAGAAAGGTGAAGAAAAGAAAAACAAAGAAAAGAGATGGAAAAATTAAGAAAAAGATTAATAGAAGGAAAAAAGATTATGCTACAATTACTAAAAAACTAAGAAAATATATAAGTGAACTTAAAAATCAAGGTAAGATAACTTATGAACAATATATAGATATAAGAAAGAAAATAAGAACAAAGGAATTTAGAAGTAAGGCGCATTTAAAAGAAGTTATGGAGTTAAAATGAGAAGGAAGAAAGAAGGAAAAACAGATTATAAAGCAAGAAGAAAGATGTTAGAATCAGAAAGGCCTAGAATCATTATAAGGAGAACAAATAGGTATATTATAGTTCAATATGTTGAAAGTGAAGAAGCAAAAGATAAAATAATATTTGGAGTTAATTCAAAAAAGCTTCTTGATTATGGCTGGAAAGAAGAAGATAAAGGAAAATTAAAAAATATTCAGGCAGCATATCTTACTGGATATTTATTTGGAAAGATGTTAAAAGATAAGGAATTAGATGAAAATGCTATTGTAGATTTAGGTTTGGCAAGAACTCTTTTCAAATCAAGAATTTATACTTCAATAAGAGGAATAATTGATTCAGGAATTAAAATAAAGGCAGAGATAGAAATAGATGAGGGCAAGATAAAAAGCGAGGAAATAACAAAAATTAAACTAAATATTCAAAATAAAATAAAATGAAAAAACAAGAAGACAAAGTAGAAGAAAAGAAAGAAGAAAAACAAAAAGCTAAGACAGAAGAGAAAAGAGTAGATAGAAGAAGAATGAGTAGAGAAGAAAGAGAAAAAGAAGATTTGAAAGAGCACCTAGCTAGTTGGAAACCAAAAACAAAGCTTGGTAAGATGGTCAAAGATAAAAAAATAAAAAGCATGGAAGAAATAAAAAAGAAAAATTTTAAGATTCTTGAGCCAGAAATTGTTGATTATCTATTAAAGCTGGAATCAGATTTGTTAGCAGTAGGACAAGCTAAAGGAAAATTTGGAGGAGGAAAAAGAAGAGTTTGGAGACAAACACAAAAGAAAATAAAGGAAGGAAATGTTCCTAGTTTTTCTTGTATGGCTGTAGTAGGAGATAAAAATGGTTATGTAGGATTAGGGTATGGAAAAGCTAAAGAAACTCTGCCAGCAAGAGAAAAGGCAATTAGAAAGGCTAAATTAAATATTATTAAGATAAATAGAGGTTGTGGAAGTTTTGATTGTTCTTGTAATGAACTTCATAGTATTCCTCATGAAATTGAGGGAAAGGCTGGAAGTATAAAAATAAGATTAATGCCTGCTCCGCAAGGAACTGGATTAGTTATTGGAGATGAACTAAAAAAGATACTTAAACTTGCAGGAATTAAAGATGTTTATAGTAAAAGTTTTGGACATATTAGAACAACAATAAATTTTTCTAAAGCATGTATAGATGCTCTTGAAAAACTAAGAAAATGATAGCAATAATAAGAATAACTGGCCAGGTAAAAGTAAGAAAAGATATAGATGAAACTTTCAAAAGACTAAAGTTAAAGAGAAAATATTCTTGTGTTTTAATTGAAGAAACAAAAGAAAATCTTGGTATGTTGAAAAAATTAAGAAATTTTGTTTCATATGGAAATATTGATGAAAAAACTTTAGAAGAAATGAAGAAAAAAAGAGACAAAGGAAAAGGATATTTTGCATTACATCCGCCAAGAGGTGGAATAAAAACTAAAATCCATTATCCAAAAGGGGTTTTAGGTGAAAATAAGAAAATAAATGAATTAATAATGAGGATGTTATAATGGCAGATATGAAAAGAAAGAAATCTAGAAGGATGAGAGGAACTAGATATCATGGTTATGCTGCAAAGAAACATAAAGGAAAAGGAAGTAAAGGTGGAAAGGGAATGTCTGGAAGTGGGAAAAAAGCAGATCAGAAAAAAGTTAAGGTTTTGAAAGAGCATTATCCTTATTTTGGAAGGGCAGGTTATACTTCAAGAAGTACTGCAAAAAATAAGCAGGAAATAATTAATATAGAAGATCTTCCAGATAAAAAAGAAATAGATTTAAAGGATAAAAAATTATTATCAAGAGGAGAGGTAAAAGGAAAGCCTACAATAAAGTGTAAAAAAGCTAGTAAAAAAGCTGTAGAAAAAATAGAAAAAGCAGGTGGAAAAGTTATAATAGCTGTTAAAGAGAAAAATATCAAAGCTGAGCAGAAAAAGAAAATACCAAGTGATGAAACTGAGAAGAATAAAGCAGATTTAACAGATAAAACAAAAAAAGAGAAAGATAAAAAATGAGCTTTAAAGATTTTTTAAAAAATCTACCAGAAGTTAGGACTCCTTTAGAGAAAAAACTAAGTTTTAACACAAAACTTAAGTGGACAATTATAATTCTTGTTGCTTTTTTTGTATTATCAAATATTTTTGTTTATGGACTTGCAGGAAATGCCTTACAAGAGTTTGAGACACTTGCAATGATCCTTGGAACTAATTTTGGAAGTATAATTAGTCTAGGTATAGGCCCTATTGTTATGGCTTCCATTATCTTGCAGCTTTTAGTTGGAAGTAAAATTATTAATATAGATACATCAACAGAAGAAGGAAAAAAGTATTTTCAAGGAATTCAAAAATTAATGGTATTCTTTTTTGTTATTTTTGAGGCACTTGTTTATGTTTTATTAAAAGGATTAAGAGCTGCTCCTGGATATGAATGGATTGTTATTATTCAATTAATTTTAGGAGGCTTGGCAATAGTATTTATGGATGAAATTTCATCTAAATGGGGATTTGGTTCTGGAGTTTCATTATTTATAGCTGCAGGAGTTTCTGAAAGATTATTCAAACAGGCATTCCAATTTATAGGAAAAGAAGGTGGACAGACTGTTATAAGTTTATCAGGAAGAATTCCTGTTTTAATTAAGTCTATTATAGAGGGAAATACTGTTGGTGCTGCTTTAGCAGCAGCAGCTTTAGTTGTTACAGTTATAATATTCTTAGTTGTTGTTTGGGCTCAATCATTAAAAGTAGAAGTTCCTCTTTCATTTGATAGGCTAAGAGGTTATGGAATTAAATGGCCTTTGCAATTTTTTTATGCCTCTGTTATTCCAGTTATTCTTGCTGCTGCTTTAATTGCTAATCTCCAGCTATTTGCACGTCTTGCAGAGAACTATCTTGGACATGCCACTATCTTAGGAGGTTTCTCTGGAAGCCAGGCTGTTTCTGGTTTAGCATTCTGGCTGGGCTCAACTAATCTTGTCCATATGTTAATTACAACTGGAGGGATTGCTGGTAAATATTTATTACAAGGAGCAACTCACATATTATTTTTCATGATTTTCTCCACAATATTTGCAGTATTCTGGGTTAAAACTTCTGGAATGGATGCAGAGAGTCAAGCAAAAAATATTTTATCTTCTGGTTTGCAAATTCCAGGATTTAGAAGAGATGAAAGAGTATTAGAGAGTATTTTAAAAAGATATGTTTTGCCTTTAACAATTATGGGTGGAGCTGCAATTGGATTATTAGCAAGTGCTGCTGATTTATTAGGAGCATTGGTTTCAGGAACAGCTATTTTACTTGCTATAATGATTTTCTATCAGTTCTATCAGAATATTGCACAACAACATGCAGTAGATATGCATCCTGCCTTAAGAAAGTTTATCTAAACTTAAACATTTATAAACTATTAAAATAATAATTAAATAAGATGGTGGTTGAAACTCTTACTAATTTAATGACAACTTATCCTATTCCTAGTATAATTATACTTGGGGCAATAGTTAGTACTTTTATTAGTGTTGTTACAAAATTTTTCACAAATCAAGAGAGGTTAAAAGAGATAAAAGAAAAACAAAAAAGATTAAAAGAAGAATCAAAACTACACAAAGAAAATCCTGAAAAGATGATGGAGATTCAGAAACAGATGATGGAAGACTTTCCAGAAATGATGAAACATTCTTTTAAACCAATGCTGATTACTTTCCTACCTCTAATTATCTTATTTTACTGGCTTAGGCAAATTTATGACCCTTTATTGGGCGGTTGGTGGATTCTTTATTATATTATTTCTAGTATGATTTTTGGAAGCATAACAAGAAAGCTATTGAAGATAGCATAGTTAGGTTTAAAAATAAGCAAACTAACACTAAAACATGGCAAATGAAGAGATTTTAATGATTGCTGAATTAGAGCAAGAAATGAAACAGCTAGAAGAAAGGCTAGGAATGCTTGAGCAGCAAACACTAGAAATGCAAAAACTAGAACAAAGTTTAGATGAAATTAAAAAAAATAAAGAGAAAAAGATTATGGCTGGATTAGGAAGAGGAATTTTTATGAAAGCAGAGATAAAAGAAGAAGATTTATTTGTTGATGTAGGTTCAGGAGTAATATTAAAAAAAAGTGTAGAAGACACTAAAAAAATAATTAAAGAACAAGTTAAGAAAATGTTTGAGTTTAAACAAAAATTAATAGGAAGAGCAGAGCAGATTAGAACAGAAATGGAGATGATAATAGAAAAAGCTCAAAAAGCTGAAGAAAAATAATCATTTAACTTTTTTTATAAATTCTTTTAATTTTAGTTTGCCTTTTTCAGATATTATTGCAGTTATGTATTTTGGTTTGATTTTTTCAAAAGCTGGATTTCTTATTTTGATATTTTTAGGTGCCTTATTCCATATTTCATTTACTTTTCTCTCTTCTATTTTAACATGTATTGGAGAGTATTTCCAAGAATCAGCAATAATATAAACAGGAATTTTATCTGCCTTAGCTAACTCTGCAATCATGCCACTCCCAATTTTATTTATTGCTCCATCTTTTAAAATAGCATCTGCCCCGAGAAAAACAAAATCAACTTTTTTAGTTCCTTGTTGTTTATTCAATGCAAGACCAATTGCTGAATCTGCGAACATAGTCACTTTAATTCCTGCTTTTTTTAATTCTCTTGCTGTTTTTCTTCCTTGATATAATGGCCTGGTTTCAGTATTATACACTTCAAATTTTTTGCCTTTTTTTCTTGCATATATTAAAGCATTAACCACATTTGTGGAATGGCAGTGGGTGAAAATAACAAGATTTTTTTTATTTTTAATTAGATTGTAAACAAGTTTGTTTATTTTGTCTTGAGCAAGGTCAAAATGTTTTAGAGTTTTCTTTAAACCAAGTTTTTCAAAATGTTTTAAAGTATTAACAAGCATTGGTTCTGTTGGCCTAGCTGAAATTAGTTTGCTTTTTGTTTTTTTTGTTTTATCTTTTGAATAAATAGAAAGAGCAGCTTTTGCTATATTTCTTGCTCCTTGAATTTTAACAGACTTTATATCTCTAATAACTTTATCAACCTTCTTTTTCATACTTTCGCTAATGAAAATATGTATTTAAAAGTTGTTAATAACTCAACATTTAAAAATATGGAATACCTAGAAATTTTATGTTAGAGATGTTGATGAATCCAAAAAAAGCGGATAGAGAGTCTTGGGAGATGTTCTTTGTAGGACTTTTTTATGCTAGTCTTGCTATTTTTCTTGTCAACTGGATTTTTTCACAAGATGCTGTTTTGTTTAAGTATTCTGGAATTCTTGTAGTTACTTTTACTGTTATGTTTTCTATGCCTTTCATGTACTACTCAATAAAAAACCAGGAGGAAAAAAATACAGAAACAACAGGACACCTTAGACTATTAAAAGAGCATAGTAAGGCATTAACAAGCTTTATGTGGCTTTTTTTGGGTTTTGTAGTTGCTTTTTCATTTTGGTATATTACTCTTAATTCTACTCAAAGTTTTAGAGCACAAATAGAAACATATTGTATGATTAATCGTCCCGCCAATTTTGAAGAGTGTGTAACTCAGTATGGAGTTAAAGGAATTGCAAAAACAACTGCTTTTCTTACAGCAAGAGAAAAGATAGTAAGTATTTTTGCGAACAATATTTATGTTTTAATTTTCACATTAGTTTTCTCGCTCATATTTGGGGCCGGGGCCATATTTGTCCTAGCCTGGAATGCCTCGGTGATAGCTGCAGCAGTGGGAATTTTCTCGAGGTCGAGTTTGAAAAGTCTTCCTTTAGGTATAGCCAGATATATGATACATGGGGTGCCTGAGATTGGGGCCTATTTTATTGGGGCTTTGGCAGGGGGGATAATTAGTGTTTCTATTATAAAACATGAGGTTGGAACAGAGAGATTTTGGAAGATACTTCAAGACTCCTTGAATTTAATAATAATTGCAGTAATTCTTTTGTTTATAGCAGCGCTAATAGAGGTATTTGTTACTCCTGCAGTTTTTTAATAAGATTTAAAAAGAAAGTGTATCTTAAAAAAATATGAAGTTTGTTTGTAAATGTGGATATAGATTTGAAGCAGATAAAGCAAGAGTCTGTCCTTATTGTGGTGAAAAAGAGATTTCATTAGAAAAAGATGCAGATGAATTAGTAAATGAAAATTCTAATTTAGAGTAGATTATAAAAATGGAAAATGAGACAATGGGAGAAGTAGGGGAAAGTATATCAAATAGCCTTGCAGATGAAAGAAAAGATAAATTTTTAGAGATAATCAAAAAGAAAAGAGTTTGGATTTTTTTAATTTTAGCGCTAATTATAATTTTATCAATTAGTATAAGAACTCAAAATATAACAAATCCTATTAACTCTCAGGGATTAAAAGATGTTGTAACAGGTGAGTGGACTCTTGGTCCTGACCTTGATCCTTGGTTATTTTTAAGATGGTCTGAAGGAATTGTGAATAATGGAAAATTAGTAGAGTTAGATACAATGAGATATGTTCCTCTTGGTTATGATACTTCAAATGAAAGACCTCTGCTCCCATATGCAATTGCTGGAGTTTATTATATTATTTCTATTTTTAAGGATATTTCAATTAGATATGCTGCAGTTATCTCGCCTGTTATATTTTTTAGTCTTACAATATTAGTTTTTTTCTTATTTGTAAGACAGATATTTAGAAAGAAAAAAGCAAGAAATATTATTGCTTTAATTTCCACAGCTTTTTTTGCAGTTATACCTACACTTATATCTAGAACAGTTGCAGGAATTCCTGAAAAAGAGTCTTTAGGATTTTTATTTATATTTTTAACTTTTTATTTTTTTATTCTTGCGTGGAATTCTGATAGCAAGAAAAAACTTATTGCTTTTTCTTTTTTAGCTGGAATCTCTACAATGCTTATGGCACTTACTTGGGGTGGAATGGCTTATATTTTGTATACTATTCCAACTGTATTTTTCATATTATTTTTAATGGGATATAATGGAAAAAAAGAGCTTCTTATTTTCTCTATCTGGATGTTCACTCATTTAATAACTGTTCAACCTTTTTATGCTGCACAAAGACTAGATTTTGTTCTTACAACAATACACTCTAGTTTTGGAGTTTTTATATTTTTTGTATTATTAATTAACTTTTTATTATTTAAAACAAAATTAAAAGATTCAAATAAAATAAGGAGATTAAAACAAAAGACAAAACTTCCTGACGCTATTTTAAGTATTATAATAACTATAATCATAGGTATTTTGGGAGTGTCTGTTTTATTTGGACCTAAGATAATTGTTAATAATTTTCAAAAGCTTGCAGGAAGTTTTTTGCATCCTTTTGGTACAGAAAGATTTACACTAACTGTAGCTGAAAATAGGCAACCTTATTTTTCTGAAATAGCAAGTTCGTATGGACCTGCAATAAAAGGATTTCAGATAATGTTTTGGATGTTGATTGTCGGAAGTATTTATTTATTTAGTTTAATGGTTAAAAAGTTTGGTTTAAGGAAAAGAATTATTTTAACTTCATTGTTTTCTTTTTTCATTGCAGGATTATTGTTTTCTAGATTCTCTCCTTCAAGTGCTTTTAATGGAACTAACTTTATTTCAAATTTGTTTTATTTTGGCTCTGCATTTATTTTTATAGCTTATCTAGGATATTTATATTTTAAAAATAAAGGAGAAAAGACAAAAATAGATTTTTCATATATTTTATTAATTGTGTTTTTTGTCATGACTTTATATGCTTCAAGAGGAGCAATAAGATTAGTTATGGTAATTGCGCCTTTAGCAGTTATTTTTGCAGGGTTTTTAATCTATAAGGTAGTTGAAAATGCTTTGAAAAAGGATAAAGAAGATATTAATAAAATAATTGCAATTGTTCTTGCAATTATTCTTATATTAGCAGGAGCTTATACTTTCTATAGTTATTATAATTCCAGTAAAAACGCTGCTAGAAGTATGATTCCTTCTGGTTATAATCACCAGTGGCAAAAAGCAATGGCTTGGATAAGAGAAAATACAAATGAAAATGCTGTTTTTGCTCATTGGTGGGACTATGGTTATTGGGTTCAATCAATTGGAGAAAGAGCGACGATTTTAGATGGAGGAAATGCAATTGTTTATTGGGACCATCTAATGGGGAGGCATGTTTTAACTGGAAAATCAGAAAAAGAGGCATTAGATTTTTTATATAGCCATAATGCAACTCATTTATTAATAGATTCTACAGATATTGGAAAATATCCTGCATTTAGTAGTATAGGAAGTGATGAAAATTATGACAGATATTCTTATCTCCCTATTTTTCAGCTAGATGAATCTCAAACAGTTGAAACAAGCACTGGAAAAATAAGGCTTTATAGGGGAGGATTTGGACTAGACGAAGATTTATTATATAAAAAAGATGGAAAAGATATATTTTTGCCTGCAGGAAATGCTGCTATTGGTGCTGTTAGATTAGATTTAGAAAAAATAGAATCTGGAGAAGGACAGCCAGAAATAATTATTATATATAAAAATAATCAAGAAGTGCTTCCTTTAAGATATATTTATTTAAATGGAAACTTGTATGATTTTAAACAGGGTTATGAGGGTTGTTTGTATATTATGCCTTCTATAAATGGTGATGGAATAAACTGGGATGTGAATGAATTTGGAGCAGGCATTTTCCTTTCTCCGAAAGTTTTTGAGGGAAATCTTGCAAATCTTTATTTATTTGATGCAGGAAATAGATTTGATTTAGTTCATTCAGAAGATAGCCTATATATAAATGATCTAAAAAAACAAGGAATCCAAATAAATGATATTGTGCTTTTCCAAGGACAATTAGTTGGCCCTATAAAAATATGGAAAATAAATTACCCTAGTGGTATGAGTTTTGATGAGAAATATCTTGAACTAGACTATCCAGATTATTCACTTAAGATTTCTGGGCCAATATACTAAAAAAACAATATTTTTAAAACAAAAAATCATATAATAATATGGATTTGATTTTAATTTTACCATTAATAGTAAGTTTTGTTTCTGTAATTGTATTTCTTCCTACTTGGATTAAAAAAATGAATATTATTGGATTTACAGACAAGGATATGAATAAACTAAAAAAGCCAAAGATTTCAAAAAGTGGAGGTTTTATTGCTATAATGGGTTTTTTAGTAGGATTATTTACATATATTGCAATAAATACTTTTTATTTTAAAACAAATAACTCTATGATATTGATGCTTTCTCTGGCATCTGTTATTTTGCTTTTAACAATAATTGGATTTATAGATGATTTATTTGAGAAAAAAAGAGGTGGATTAACAAGGAGGATAAGGATATTATTATTTATATTTGCTGCAATACCTCTAATAATAATAAATGCTGGACAATCTAATGTATCTATTCCATTTATTGGAATGGTTAATCTTGGTTTGTTTTATCCTCTTTTAATAATTCCCTTAGGAATTGTTTTTGGTTCTTCTGTGTATAATTCTCTTGCTGGATATAATGGATTAGAAGCAGGACAAGGAATCATTATCTTATCAAGTTTCGCACTTATATGTTATTTTATTGGAGAACCTGTTTTAAGTTTAATATGTTTATGTATGGTTTTTTCTTTAATTGGATTTTATATTTTTAATAAATATCCTGCTAAAACATTTCCAGGAAACTCTTTAACATTTGTGATAGGTGGATTAGTTGCTGGAATAAGTATCCTTGGAAACTTTGAAAGAATTGCTTTATTTATTTTTATCCCATATATAATTGAGATGTTTCTTAAAATAAGAGGGAGATTAAAAATGCAAAGCTTTGCAAAGCCAACCAAAAAAGGATTAGAAATGCCTTATAAAAAAATTTATGGGCTAGAGCATCTTGCAATAAAAATACTTAAAAAATTTAAAAAAGAAGTAAATGAAAAAGACGTAGTTTGTTTAATCTTTGGATTTCAAGTTTTAATAATCTTAATTGCATTTTTAGTTTTTAAAGGAAATATATTCATATGATAAAAGATTTTTTAAAGAGGTTTTTGAAGAATGATTTAGCAAGAGGGAGCCTCATATTAATTGTTGCTGTAGGGTTCTTAAATTTATTTAATGTTATCTTTCATTTTGTTTCTACAAGATTATTGGGTCCTGCAGATTACTCAGTTGTGGCAACTATAATAAATATAGCTTATATTTTTACAATACCTACTGAAGCAATACAAACTATTTTATGTAAGTATACTAGTAAATTTAAAAATAATAAAAAGAAATTAAATAATTTATTAGTAAAATCTGTGAAAAAATTCTTTTTTATCTCTTTAATTTGTTTTATTTTATTTGCATTAATATCTCCTTTAACTGGATCTGTTTTAAAAATAGATTCAAAATTACTAATTTTTTCTGGAATTATGATTTTTGGAATTTTTCTTTTACCAATTGGAAGAGGAGTTTTACAAGGAAAGAAGGATTTTAAGAAACTAGGTTTAAGCTTTTTTTTAGAAGGTTTTGTTAAAGTTTTTGGAGCATTAGTGCTAATTTTAATTGGGTTAAGAGTATATGGTGCAGTAGGAGGAATTTTATTATCTTTAATTACTGGTTTTTTAATTGTAGGTTATTTTATAAAAGATATTTTTAAAATTAAAAGTAAAAGAAATAAGATAAAGGGAATATATTCTTATTCTTATCCTACATTGATATCAATAGGCACTATAATTTTATTTTATAGTATAGATGTAATTTTAGCAAAAATATTTTTTAGTCCAGATATAGCTGGAAAATACGCTCTTTTATCTATGTTTGGAAAGGTGATTTTTTTTGCTACATCTCCAATAAGTAAAGCTATGTTTCCTTTAATATCAGAGAAAAAAACTATAAGAGAAAAGAGAGATATAACAAAAAAAGCATTTTTATTTGTGTTTTTAATTGCAATCGCAGGAATTATTATATATCTTTTATTTCCCCAAACACTTGTACAGATATTTGGAAAAGATTTTCTTGGTTTTGAAAGATATATTGTGTTGCCTGCAATAGCCCTTTCTTTTTTATCTCTAACAAACATATTTGTGTTTTATAATCTTGCAACAGATAAACTTAAACTTAATTTATGCCTTATATTCTTCATAATTTTACAGGTTGTTTTAATGTCTATATTTAGTCAGAACATTATGAGTTTTTTGATAGCATTTATAGTCTCTAATGCAATAACCTTTATATTCTATCTTTTTTCTTATTTTAAAAAAACTAAGAAGTGAGATCTATTTTATTTTAATATAAGTAGAAGTTGGAAAGTGCCTGCAGAAATTAGCGTGAGGTTGTTGGTCTGGCTCGCAAATGCCTTGTTTATCTATAGAAGAATTATACTCAGGAAAAAGTTTTTTTAGCTGCTGTTTTCTTTCGTGATGAAGGGCAGACATTGAGAAAAAAATTTCTGCCCTATTATTAAAAATTAAAAGAGCTCTAAGCAAAGATGTCTCAGACCAATGAAATAACGTGCTTAAAACAGAATATTGATAGTCATAAGGAAAATAAATATCATGGAAATGAACAATAACCCCTTTTCTAAGAAGTGGGAGAACTTCTAAAATCAAAAAATTTACATCTCCCCCTGGCTTGATAGTATGGGAAGAATCTATGAATAACAAGTCTCCTTTTCCAAGTTTTTTGAAAAGCTCTGGAGAGATTGTCTGAACCTTTTGAGTAATTAAATTTATGTCTTTTAATTTTTTCAGACTTTTAGATGGGTAAGGCTCAATACATGTTAGTTTGCAGTGATGCCCTTCAAGGTTGTTTAATTGCATTGCCTTGAAAATACAATAAGTAGAAACCCCGCTTCCTATTTCAATTATCTTTTTTGGATGATAAAATCTTATAATAGAGTGTAATGCTTGAGCTTCAAGATAACCATAACCTGTACCAAAATGTTTTAAAACCGCTTCTCTAAAATTTTTATTACCTATATATTCTTCTTTATATTTTGTGCATATTCTTATTATATTCTTTAATTGATTATTTAAATTAAATGAAACCCCAGGCATTTTGGATTTTTTAGCCCAAATATTTTTTGTTTTTTGTAGTTCAATTATATTAGGTATAGGAGAATAATAATGAACCGGCATTATTTGAATTCCAAAATAAGTGCCTAATCTAAAAATCTTAAAAAAAATTTTCTGGAGCATACTTCTAATTTTCATACTTGTGGTGTCATTCTTGTAAAAAATTTCTTTAATACTCATGATAATTCTTGATATTATAAGTTAATAAAGTTTATTAGGTTCAGGAACTTACAGAAAGGATAGTCTCTAATGCAATAACCTTTATATTCTATCTTTTTTCTTATTTTAAATGCTGTCGATAATAATTCCAATGTATAATGAATCAGATATTCGCCTTAACCTTAAAGAGATTTTTAATGGCTTAAAAGAGCTAGAGAATGATTTTGAGATAATTGTTGTTGATGATGGAAGCCAAATAAACTGCTTTGAGAAAGCTATAGAGTCTGCTAAAGAAATAAATAGCAAGAAAATAAAGGTTTTGAGATACACAATAAATCAGGGAAAAGGTTTTGCTTTAAGACATGGTTTTAATAAATCAAAAGGAGATATAGTTATTTTTCTTGATGCTGGATTAGAGCTCAATTCAAGGCAAATTAAGAGTTTTTTACAATATCTTGATGGGTATGATGTTATTATTGGCAGTAAGAGGCATCCGAAAAGCAAACTGCATTATCCAATATTCAGGAGACTTATGTCAAGAACCTACCAACTAATGAATAGGGTTTTGTTTAATTTAAAAATAAAAGACACGCAAGTAGGATTAAAAGTTTTTAAAAGAGAAGTTCTTGAAAAAATAATGCCAAAGATATTATGCAAGAAATTTGCTTTTGATTTGGAAGTGTTAGTTAATGCTAATAAATTAAATTATAAGATTCTTGAGGTGCCAGTTGAATTAAGGTATTGGTTTAGTTCTACAATTAATCCAAAGGCTGTTTTTTATATGATTTTGGATACTTTTGCTGTATTTTATAGGCTAAATATTTTAAGGTATTATGATAGAAAGATAAAATGAAATTTTCGGTAATAATTCCTGTTGGAGAAAAAAGCGACTATATAGGAGAATGTGTAAATAAAATTTTGAAACAGAGTTTTAAAGATTTTGAAATAATTGTATTGCCTGATAAAAAAACCAATAAATTAAAAGAGTTTAAATCAAAAAAAATAAAAATAATTGAAACAGGCAAAATAAATCCTGCTTATAAAAGAGATTTAGGAGTTAAAAAATCTAAGGGAGAGATAATTGCTTTTATCGACGATGACGCATATCCTGATAAAGATTGGATGAAAAATGCTTTGAAGAGTTTTAAAGATAAAAAAATTATTGCTTTAGGCGGACCTGGTTTAAATCCAAAAAAAGATAGCTTAAAACAGAAAATTGGGGGCAAGATTTTAGAATCTAAATTTGCGAGTGGGACAGAAGACTATAGATGTAAGATAAAAGAAAAGAGAAAAGTAGATGATTATCCAACTTTTAATTTTTTTGTAAGGAAAAAAGGATTTGAAAAAGTTGGCGGATTTAATTACCAATATTGGAGAGGAGAAGATACTAAATTATGTCTTGAATTAATAAAACATGGAGATATTATTTATGATCCAGAAGTTGTAGTCTATCATCATAAAAGAGCCTTATTTAAACCTCATTTAAAACAAATTTGGAAGTGTGCATTATATAGAGGATTTTTTGCTAGAAAATTTCCAAAAACATCAAGAAGAATTGCTTATTTTGTTCCTAGTTTATTTTTGATTGGTTTAATAGTTGGATTTATTTTAAGTTTTTTACATAATCTTTTTTTAATAGTTTATATAGATGTGTTAATTATCTATTTTGGATTATTAATTCTTGAAACAATTAAAATTAAAAAAGGCAAAATTTTATTTATGTGTGGGGTTTTTTTAACACATCTTGTTTATGGTTATGCTTTTTTAACAGGATTTTTTAAAAAAAATATAAAATGAAACTATCAATTATACTTCCAACATATAATAATGAAAAAACTATCAGAGAGTGCTTAGAAAGTATTCAAAAACAGGATTTTAAGGATTATGAAATTCTTTTAATTGATGGGGGAAGTGATGATAATACAAAAGAAATTGCTAAAGAATTTAATTGTAAAATTCTTAAAAATCCTTATAGGGTTGAAGAAAAAGCAAGAATTCAAGGAATAAATAAAGCAAAAGGAGAGGTAATTGTTCTTATTGACGCTGATAATGTAATCCCTGAAAAGGACTTTTTTAATAAAATGCTTGAACCATTTGAAGATAAAGAAATTGCGTTTTCTGAGAGTCTTTATTATTCTTATAGAAAAAATGATAAATTAGGAGTAAGATATCAGGCACTAATAGGAGGAGATGATCCTATTGTAGGATATCTTGGTTTTTATTCTAGATGGAATTATTTTAAGGGAGACTGGACAGGCTATCCTTATTTTTCAGAGGATAAAGGTAATTATTTAAAAATTATATTTAAAGATAAGAAAAAAGTTCCTCCAATGGGATGTAATGGATTTTTTGTTAGGAAAAAAATTGCTAAAAAACTAATTAAAGATAAATTTATTCATTCTGATTTTATATATGATTTAGTTAATAAAGGATATAATTGCTTTGCTAAAGTAAAGAAAGGAATCATCCATAATCAGCCAAAGTTTTTTCCAAATAAATTAAGAAGAATGAAAAGAAGGAAAAGTTTAGGTATAAAATATGATTATGGTATGAGTAAATGGAGAATTTTTCTGGCAGTTTTATATGTTGGTTTATTTTTTCCTTTATTTATTGACACAATTAGAGGATTTATAAAAAAGCCAGATTCTGCATGGCTTTTCCATATTCCTGCAAGTTATTTATTATTACTTCTTTATATTTATTATAATTTATTTAATTAAATTTATATATTGCTAGAATCGGAGTTCCTACTTGAGTCCCATACATTGCTGCTTTTTGCTCATCCATTGTATAAATCATAGAAAGAGTCATATTATGTTTTTGAGGATATACAAAACTCCAATCTGGAGAATATGTTAGTTCAAACAAAGAAATTATCATATAGTCTGGATTAGTTTCTGAAACTTTTTGATCAAATAAATATTCCTCACTTCCTCCTCCTGGAGAAATAATCCCATAAGTATCTCTTTCTGAATAGTATTGTGTCTGAAGAGTAGAAGCAGAAATAATTTTTGCATCTTTAGGCGTATTCTCTTTCAACCATTCTCCAGATAATTTTAATTCTTCATATGTTTGTTTTTTAATGTTTATCAAAGAATTGGCATGGCTAAGCTGCTGATAACTACCTAAAATTAATATTGCAAACACAATTATAATAGAAAAGATTTTGTTATATTTTTTCAAAAAAATGTATACTATGAGAATTCCTTTGGCTACAACAAAAAATAAAGCAGGCATAAGCATCAGAAGCCATCTATCGTTTGCTGTCTTTGAAAGAAGCACATAAAATAATAAATGTATAATAATCCAAAGCAAGACAAAAAAATCAGAATTCAATTTCTCATCCCTCTGCTTCCAGAATAAATCAAGATTAGAAATGAAATTGAAAAAAGTTAAAGAGCCCAATATAAGAAGGATAAGGAAAAAAATCTTAAAAAACATAGGAAACATTCCAAACAAGCCAATAAAGGGGAGTATTTTTGTATTAATTGTAGACTCACCTTGATAAAACTGGAAAACATAAAAATTAGAATACATAAAATAAATAATATAAGGAAGAAGGCAGATAAATAAGAATCCAAGAGACTTCCATATGGTTTTACTTTTAAAAAAGCTTGCTTTTTTTACAAAAAGAAGGAATAAAAAGCAGGATATTAAAACAAGTGCTAGTGGAAATCTTGCGGAAAAAGCCAGAACTCCGAATAAGACAGACAAGTAAATAGCATATTTTCTATTTTTTTTGAAATAAAGCAAGAAAAAATAAATAGTGAGCAAACCCAAAAATAATGCAGGAATATCTGTAAGAAGTCTAAATGAATAAAATAATTGAACCCAATAAACAGACATTATTAATCCAGAGATAAGTCCTATTTTTTTATTATATAAATCTCTCCCAATTGCATAAACTAGGTATACTGAGAATATGCTTGGCAAAAGCAATGTAAAAAATCTCATTGATAACTCTCCTAAATTAAGCTTCATGAAAAAATACCATATAAAAGACATTAATAATGGCCTTGAACCAGTAAAGTGTTGCCACCATTCTGGTTGAGGCATATTTAATGCCCAAACTTTAGATATAGCCATATAATCTGCTTCATCCCACCAAATTGGTTGATTACCTAGTTTAAAAAAATAATATAGACGAATTACAACTGTAAATACTATCAGTAAAATAAGCAGTTTGTTTTCATTTGACTTTAACCACTCTTTTATTTTCTCTTTATTCATCTTAATATCACAATTAAGAGGTATAAAAAAGTTAGCATAATTAAGTTTATAAATTAAATTAGTTTACTGAATAAATAAAGAGGATATTAAAATGGTAGATGGGGAGAAAAAGCACAATATGTTAAAGGGGGCAATAATACTTGGAATAGTTATTATTTTAGTTATTTGGATTTATTCTTTAAGCTCTTTCTTAGGTTTTAGTGCAATAACTTTTCAGGAACTTGTTTATACTGCTTTCTTTTTTGGATTAATCTGCTTGTTTATTTTTTCATTACACTTGATTATAACTGGAGATAGTAGCAAGATAAATCTAAGTAAGAAGTTCTTTATGGGATTATTTTTTATATTTTTATTTTTTTATATAATCTTTATAAGTATGGAAGTTTATATTGTTGGAGAAAACCACATCTGTGTGGAAATTTTAAAAAGCAAGAGTGATTTTTCTTTTCTTCCTGAAGCTTCTGGAACAGCACTTTCCCAACAGAATGTAAATTATTACCTAACTGAAAATCCTAAAGCAATAGGAAGATGCGATATACTAAATATATCTGTTGATGAAATAATAGAAAGAGGTAAAAAAGATGTGAAATATCCTTTAAAGATAGGATTTCTCGCTAAACTATTAGGGGAAAAATTTGGATTAGGTTAAAAAACGCAGAGAAAAGTTTTTAAAATCTAACTATTAAATCTAGGCATGAAAATACTATTAATAAGGCCTTCACTTACAGGAAATTTAAGTTCAGGAATTTATACAATTAAGGTTCCTCTTAATCTTGCATATATTGCAGGATATTTAGAGAAAAAAGGCTATAAACCAGAAATACTAGACTGTCTTGCATATTATGAAAAAATACAAGATATAGATGGAGAAAAGAGAGTTGGTTTGAGTGATAAAAAAATTGAAGAGAAGATAAGGGAGATTAGTCCAGATATTGTTGGTTTAAGTTGTTCTTATACTGTTTATGAAAAAGATAGTTTCAGAGTTTCAAAAATAGTGAAAAAAGTAAATAAGAAAATACTTGTGGTTGTTGGTGGTGCTCATAGCTCTGCTAATCCAAAGAGTGTTTTAAAATCTAAAGATATAGATATTGCAGTTATTGGAGAGGGTGAAGAAACTTTTTTTGATATTGTTAAAAACTTTGATAAAAAAAGAAAATTAAAAAATATAAAAGGAACTGCAATAAGGCAAGGAAAGAAAATAAAAATAAATAAGCCAAGAGAGTTTATAGAAAATTTAGATGATATCCCTTTTCCTGCAAGACATCTTCTCCCTATGGAAAAATATTTGAATCATCCTGAAAATGCAATTGCAAATATGAGATCTCCTACTAGTGAGATAATCTCAAGTAGGGGCTGCCCTTTTAATTGCATTTTTTGTTCAATAAAAACAGTTTGGGGAAATAAATGGAGAGCGCGGAGTGCAAAAAATGTAGTTGATGAAGTTGAAATGCTAAATAAAAAATATAAAATAAAGGAATTCAGATTTTTTGATGACAATCTTACATGGGATAAAAAAAGAATTATGAAAATGTGTGATGAAATAATAAAAAGAAAATTAAATATTAAATGGGATACTCCTAATGGGGTTGCAATTTCTACTCTAGATGAGGAGGTTTTGAAAAAGATGAAGCAATCAGGGTATTATAGAATTGTTATGGGAATAGAATCTGGAAGTGAAAAAACACTAAGATTTATAAGAAAACCTCATAAATTAGAAAAAGCAAAAGAAGTGATAAAAATATGTAATAAACTTGGAATTTGGACATGGTCTACTTTTGTAATTGGTTTTCCATATGAGAAAAAAGAAGATATAGAAAAAACAATAGATTTTGCGAAAAAATCTGGATTGAATTTTGCTACTTTTTATATTGCTCAGCCATATGCTGGAACTGAATTATATGATATTTTTGATAAAGAAGGACTATTAGAAAAAGGACTAGATAAACATAGTTCAGTTGTACATACGCAATATGATACTTTAAATTTCAAAGCTGAAGAGTTGAGGAAGTTACACCAAAAGGCTTATCAAGAGTTTATAAAATACAAATTTATTTCTTTTTTAAATCCTCTAACTTTTTATAGAGAATTTTTAAATAGAATAAAAAGTTTTGAAGACTTAAAATTTGTAGTAAAAATGTTCTCAAAATTATGGAAAAAAGAGTATCTTCCTTCTGAAAGGAAAATTAAAAATTAATTTCTCTTATCTTTAGTTCTTTTTTATTTCCAGAACAAAATTTGCAAATAGGGATTGATTTTTTGTCTTTTAAAAGTCTTTTTCTAAAATCTTGGAATTTTTTATTATTCCATATGACTTTGAAATTTTCTTTAAAGATATTTCCAAAAACATATTTATTATTAGAATCTCTGCAACAAGGAACCACACTTCCATCCACATTTATTGTAATTTCTTCCCACAAATAATCGCATTTATTTTCTATTTTATCAAAACTTTCTCTTATAAACTCTTTTTTTGTTGGTAGATATTTTTTGACATCCTCTTTAACATCTGTATCCATAACTCCTATTGATTTAAAGAAAAGGGTATCTACTCCAATTTCTTTTGCAATTTTAATTATTTTATCTATTTCATCTTCATTATGTTTCATAATTATAAATTGTAGTTTTATTTTAGGATATTTTTTTCTTTGAATCTCTTTTTGTTTTTTTATTTCTTTTATTGCCTCTAAAACTTTTTTAAAACTGCCTTTTTTCCTGTATTTTTTGTATGTTTTCTCTGAAGCCCCATCTAAGCTAATAATTAGTTCATCTAACCCAGATTCTACGATTTTTTTAGCATTTTGTTTTGTTAAAAAATAGGCATTTGTTGAAGTATTGACAAAGATTTTATATTTTTTTGCATATTTTATAATCTTAAAGAGGTCTTTTACAAGTAAAGGCTCTCCCCAGTTCCATAATCTTAAATGAACTATTTCTTTTCCTAGTTGATCTAGGATTTTCTTTGCTTTTTCAAAACTTAAGGACTGTTTTTTTCTTTTTATTAATCCTTGACCTGTTGGGCACAGAGGACATTTTAAATTGCAAAAATTATTTGGCTCAAGCATTAAAGTCAGAGGATTTCCTAGATTTTTTGAAAGTTTTAATCTTTTAGATATTTTAGTTAAAAAGAAGTTTTTGATTCTTCTAAAAGTTCCGTATTTAAAAATAATTTCTTGCTTAGTCTTAAAATCCATATTTTTTTCAGAATACAAATGTATTTAAATTTAACATTTTAGGTAGAAACATGAAAACAATAATGGTAGTTTTAGGTGGTGGAGGACATACAAAGCAGCTATTGCATTTAGTAGAGAAACTTAATGAAAAGTATAATCTAGAATATGTTGTTAGAAAGGATGGGAAACCTGCTAAAAAGGCATTGAAAGGTAGGATTTTTAAAATAATGAATCCAAGAACAATGCAAGATAAAAATCCTTTTTTAGTTACTTTAAAACTAATTCCTTATACACTTGAATCTTTGTGGATTCTGGGAAAAAGTAAAGCAGATGCCATAATCATCTGTGGGCCTGCAGTATCTGTGCCTCTTGCTTTTTTAGGAAAGTTATTTTTTAGAAAAAAACTTATTTTTATTGAGACTTGGAGCAGAGTTAAAACCAAAAGTCTTTCTGGAAAATTAATATCTTGGATGGCAGACTTAATATTTGTGCAGTGGAAAGAAAATAAAAACTATAAAAAAGCGATTTATGCTGGGAGATTTGGATGATATTTGTAACTGTTGGAACTGGCAAGTTTGAAAAGTTGGTTAAAGCTGCAGACGAACTTGCAGAAAAAATAAAAGAAAAAGTAATAATACAAAAGGGAAAAAGTAAATATGAGGTTAAGTTTGCTGAATCTTTTGAATTTACTACTGAATTTGATGATTATGTAAAAAAAGCAAGAGTGATTATATCGCATGGTGGCGCAGGAACAATTTACTTGCTATTAGAGAAAGGGAAAAAAGTTATAGGATTAGCTAATTTAAATAGAATTGATAAACATCAAGAAGAAATTTTAGAGCAATTAGATAAACAAGGTTATTTATTATATTGTAAAGATTTTAATTTAGAGGATTATTTGAATAAATTGAAAAAAACTAAGTTGAAAAAATATAAAAAACCAGGTTTTTGGATTGATGAAAAAATAAAGGAGTTTTTAGGATAATGTGTGGAATATTGGCAGTTATTGGAGAGTATGATAAAGAAGAAGTCCAAAAGGCGATTTCTCTTCAAAATCATAGGGGGCCTGATGATTCAGGAATTTATTTTGATAATAAACTCGCTCTTGCTCATAAAAGACTTTCAATTATTGATTTAAAAACAGGAAAACAGCCTATGAAATCAGATAAGGGGAATATTATAGTATACAATGGAGAGATTTATAATTTTAAAGAGTTAAAAGAAGAAATTAATAAGACAAAGAAATTTAAATTTAAAACAAATTCAGATACTGAAGTTATTCTTGCAGCTTATGAGTTATGGGGAGAAAGGTGTGTTAGAAAATTTAATGGGATGTTCTGTTTTGTTATATGGGATAAGGAAAAAAGAGAGTTATTTGTGGCTAGAGACAGATTAGGAATAAAACCATTATATTATTATAAAGATAAAGATAAGCTAATTTTTTCTTCTGAAATTAAAAGTATTTTGCAGTTTATTAAACCAGAACTGAATAAAGAAGGATTATATGATTATTTTAATTATTTTATACAGATTGGAAATGAGACTTTATTTAAAGGAATAAAAATATTCCCAAAAGCAAGTTATGCAAAAATTAATAGGACAAAAACAATTGTAAAGGAATATTGGAATTTTAGTTATAAAGAAAAAGAATTAAATGAAGAAGAAGCAAAGAATAAATTAAAAGAATTGTTTGAAGAAAGTGTTAAAAAAAGGCTTATAGCAGATGTTCCTGTTGGATGTTTTTTATCAGGAGGATTAGATTCTAGTTTAATCACTGCAGTTATGAAAAAATACAATCCTAATCTAAAAACTTTTTCTGTTGCTTATGATATAGATAATAAAGAAAATATCCTTGCAGAAGAGACTTCAAAAGTTTTAGGTACAGAGCATCATAGTCTAATAATAACTGCAGAAGAATTTAAAGAGTCTTTAAGAGAGATGATATATAAATATGATTCTCCAATAAGTTTTGCCTCAAGCATTCCTTTGTATTTTTTATCAAAATTAACAAAAGATAAAGTTAAAGTTGTCCTAACAGGGGAGGGAGCTGATGAATTATTTGCAGGATATCATAGATATTGGAGATTACAAAAAATGATAAATATGAATAAAAAACTACCAAAAATAGTTAAAAATATTATAAACAGATTTACAAAAAATAATCCTGATCCAAGGTATAGGAAAAATTTTGAAATAATGACAAATAAATTTAATTTTGATTATATAACTGGAATTAATGTTTTTATTAAAGAAGAAAGAGATAAAATCTTAAAATTAGATAAAAATAATATGAAAAAAGAAGAGGTAAAAAAACTATTTTCTGAAAAAAATACTTCCTTGCTTAATAGAGTTTTATGGGTTGACTTAAATACTTATCTTCAAGAGCTCTTGACTAAGCAAGATAGAATGTCTATGGCGGCAAGTATAGAAAGCAGGGTTCCTTTTTTAGATCATAATATTGTTGAGTTTGCGAGTAAATTGCCAGATAAAATGAAATTAGATTGTAAAATAGGTAAGAAAATACTAAGAGAGTTAGGTAAAGAATATCTTCCTGAAGAGATAATTAATAGGGAGAAAATAGGGTTCACTGTTCCGATAGATAGATGGTTTAAAACAAGTTTAAAGAACTATATTGAAGAGGAACTATCTTCTAATATACTTGATAAATATTTTAGTAGAGAAGAAATTGATAAACTACTAGAGATAAATAGAAAAGGTAAAAATGTTTCTTTGCAATTATGGGCTCTTCTTAATTTTAAAATTTGGTATGAGATTTTTTTAGAGAGAGATAAAGTTTCTCCAGATTCTTCATAATTTTATCTTCTTTAAATTTTTCAGCTGTTTTTCTCGCTGCTTTTGAAATTGAGTTTAAATTCTTGTTTTTAATTTTATTTAGAATTTTTTTTAATTCACTTGATTTTCCTATATTAAAGAGAAATCCATTTTTATCACTAATTATCTCAAGAGCCCCTTGGTTTTTACTAGATACTGGAACTAAACCAAGAGCCATGGCCTCTAAAATAGATTGTGGAAGCCCTTCTCTTTTTGAAGGAAGGATAAAAATATCTGCTGTTTTTAGTTTTTTTATCTTATCTTTTATTTCATAGATAGGAGGAGAAAATTTAACTTTTAGTTGCATATTTTTAATAATTTTTGTTAGTTTTTGTTTATATTCTTTATCTACTGGACCAATTAGCTCTAGTTCTTGATTTGATAAAGAAAATAAAAGTGTTTCTATATCTTTTATTTCTGTAATTCTTCCTAAAAAGATTAATTTCTTATTTTTTGTTTTTATTTTCTTTTTTGATTTAAAAAATTCATTTGGGATTGGATTTGGAACATAAACTATCTTGCTTTTTTTTACACCTTTTTTTAAAAGAGATTCATTTTCCCATTTAGTTATTGTTAAAATTTTGTCAAATTTATTGTAATTAAGGAATTTATCATAAGAATTTACTAAAATTTCTAAAAAAGGGTTTCTAATTCCTTTTTCTAAAAAAGGTGCATGAGTAACAAGAAGACAGGGTATTTTATTTTTTTTAGAATAAGCTAGAGCTATTAGAACCTCTGGATGCCTATTATTACATATTATTATGTCTGGTTTTATTTGATTTAGTTTATTTTTTACTTTTTTATTTGGCCAAAAACTTGCATTTTCTGTTATTCGTTTAACAGGAAATCTAAAAATCTTTATTCCTTTATAGGTTTCTTCTGATTTTAGCTTTTTATTAGGTTTAAAAACATTATTAGAAAAAACATAAATCTTATGTCTTTTTTTAAGATACTCTGCTTCATTAAAAACACGATTCCAAACTCCATCAATATTTGGATAGGAATACTCTGTGAGGTATAGTATTTTCATGAGAAAAATAGGCTAAGAATATTTAAAAATACTGCTCTTTTTGTTTTTTAATGAATGTTTCAATAGTTATTCCTGTTTATAATGGGAAAGATACTCTTCCAGAAGTATTAAAGAAAGCTAAAAAACAAGATGTTAAAGGAAAATTTGAGATTATTGTAATTGATGATGGTAAAAAAAGTGTAAAAGAGATTGCTAAGAAATATAAAGTGAGGTATTATAAAAATAAAGAGAATTTAGGTTTGGCAGGAAGTATGAATCAGGGAATTAAAAAGGCAAAATATGAAATTATTGTCTCTCTTCATCAAGATTGCATTCCTGAGAATAACAAATGGTTATCTAGGCTAATAAAGCCTTTAGAAAAAAATGAAATTGTTGCAACTACTTCTGCAGTCTATCTTGCAAAAGAAAATTGGGAGAGGTTTGATTTTTGGCATAAGGTTCTTCCAATACAAGAGCTAGGAGTTACGCATCCTGAATTAGATGAAAAAGGTTGTGCTTATAAAAAAAATATTTTAGAAAAAATTAAAGGTTTTAATATTGAAAATTTTAGAACTTCTGGTGAGGATAGAGATTTGTATAAGAAGTTGCAAAAACATGGGAAAGTAGTTAGATGTGAGTGTAAAGTTATCCACTTACATACTAATTATAGGGAAGGATTTACTAACCAAGTTAAAAAAGAAGCGCAATATGCTGAAGGCCATGGAGTTAACTTAAGACTTAATTTTGATGCAAAAGACTCTTTTTACTGGAAAATTATAATTAAATATATTTTATTGTTTATTTTATTGTTTATTCCAAATTTTTCTTTAGTTTCTGTAATTTTGATTTTTATTTTATCTAATTCTAATTTATTAAAAGTAATAGCAAATACTAGTTTTGATTTTAGGTTGTTTATTCTTCCATTTGTTAATTTTCTTATATACTTCATAAGAGTAATATTTATAATAAAAGGGTTCGTAACAAAAAAACAAAGAATATGAATCTTAAATACCTAATAAAAGAAGCAAAGTATTATAAAAAAGTAGATGGTAGTATAAAAAGAATTTTTAGGAAATTTCTTTTTGCTAAAACTCCTTTAAAGAAGTTTGTTAATTCTGGAATGTATAATAAGATTTATTCAAAAAGAATTGATAAAAAAATAGGGACAAGGCCATATATTCTAAGCATAGAGAACACAAATATTTGTAATGCGAGGTGTATTATGTGCCCCCATACAAAGATGAAGAGGAAGCAAAAAGTTATGAACCAAAAAGATTTTGAGGAAATTGTAAATAAAGTTATGGAAAAAGAAAATATAAAATTCATTACAATTACAGGTTTTGGTGAGCCTTTAGCTGATAAAAACCTTGATAAAAAAATAGAATTTATTAATAAGAAATATCCTAAGGTTAAGATAATTATTTTCACAAATGCCTCTCTTTTAACCCCAAAACTAATAGATAGACTACTAAAATTAAATATTTTTAAGATAAATTTTTCAGTTAATGGAACTAGAAAAAACTACAAGAGGATTATGGGGCTGGACTATGACGATACAATTAAAAAAATAAATCTTTTTCTTAAAAGCAAGGGAGAATTGAAAAAAGAATTCCCTTTAATTAATATGAGTCTAATGATTTTAGATGATAATAAAGAAGATGTTAAAGAGTTTATCAATACCTGGATAGAAAAAGCAGATAGTGTGATGACTTATTTGCCTTCTGATTGGGCTGGGGGAATAGATCATGGAGTTGTTAAAACACCTTTTAAAGATAAGAGATGGCCTTGTATGGCTTTATGGAGATATGTTACTGTAGATGTTGATGGAAATGTAATTTTGTGTTGTAGAGACTATGAAAGTGAATTTAAACTAGGCAATTTAATAAAAGAAGATTATGAAAAAGCTAAAAATAAGATTGAAGAGATAAAAAAAAGACATCTAAAAATGGATTTTTCTATGCCTATTTGTAATAGATGTGATAATTCTTTTGATTCTAGCTTAGACTGGTGGGAAGATTAAACTAAATCTTTCATTGTGATAAATTCTATTTTTTCGCCTTTTTCTTTCCAAGATAAAAGAGTTAGAAATATTTTCTCAATATTTTTCATTGTTTTAAATGTAAAATCATGGCAGTTTAAAGTATAGATTTTGCCTTTATGTTTTCCTTGTTTTTCTTCTTCTATTTTAGTTTTAATATCTTTTAAAATACTATTTATATGCTCCTTAGAAGAAGTTCCATCAAAATAGTTTGTATCCCATATGCATAAAATTCCATATTTTTTCTCAGGTTTTTCGAATTTATGTTTATAAAATTGTTTTTTAGGATAGTCTTCTTTTCCAAGGTATCTTAAAACTTTTATTTTATTTTTTTTAAGTGCATTAAAAAGAATTTTGGGATTTTTTATATCTTCATTCATATTAAATGGGGCACAATAAGAGACTGGTTTAATTCCTAAAGAGTTTGCGGCAAGAACTGAAGACTGAATAACAGAATTAGCTATTTCTTGATTTTCTAAAGTTAGAGCTTCATGTGAAAAATTGTGTAATCCTAAATCAAACAATCCTTTCATCTCTTTTTCAATATAGTCTCCAAGATATAATCCTGGGTTTTCTTTATAATTAGATGGTTTATCCCAATAATACCAATCCTTGTTAAACCATTTTGAAAGAGGTTTTTTTTCTTTAAAATGTGGCCAGTTATTACAAGACTTTAGATAAAGATGTCCAACAATATTAAATGTAGCAGGGATATTGTATTTTTTACAAAAGTCTACAATGTTTATTAGTCCTTGCCTATTTTTAGCATAAATGAATTTGCCCCTTATTTTATTAAGATTCCATTTTATCTTATAGACTAATGACTTCCAGCCCCATGGAGAAGGGATATATTTCCAAAAGTCTGCTTCTGTGTCTATATTAAACAAAATTTTCATATTATTGCATAGAGATTAGATTTTTAAATATATTCTTCTTTAAATGGAAATGAAGGATATTAATGCTACAGTTATAACTGATTTAACCAGAGATAAAGAAGAGATTTGGAAAGAACTAAAGAAAAATGATAGATGGGGGATTAATCGTGCTAAAAGAGACTGCAAAATAGAAGAAGTAAATACAAATAAAGATTGGGAAGCTTTTTATGAGATATATAAAGAAACACTAAAACAAGGTGGAACAGATATTCAGCCTTTAGAGGATTTAAAGAAAAGAACTAAGAAACTATTTCTTTCTAAACATGGTGGAAAGATTATTGCAGGTTTGGGAATAGAATTTTCTGATGAATATGATAAAAAAATACCTAGAATTTATATTAATGCTTCAAAAAAAGAGTTTTTTAATCTTCAAGCAAATAATTTATTATATTGGTATTCTATTTTGTGGGCAAAAGAAAAAGGACATAAAAAATTAGACTTGGGAGGATGGCAAATTAAAGCAAGAGGTCATTTAAAGGGAATTAATAAATTCAAAGAAAAATTTGGAGGAGTAGTTTATTTTTATAAAGATTATAATTTTTTCAAAGCAATAGGAAGAAAATTAGTGAGAAATGTTGGTTTTTTTTGGTGGCTGAATAATAAACTAAAGAGAAGGAAAAATGGATGAAAGAGAGCTAATCAAAAGCCATGTGCCTATTTTTTTAAAATATACTGAAAAATATTCTGATTCTAAAACTGATGAGAAGTTTAAAAGAATTTTAGAAAGTATTGGAAATAAGAGTAAGGTATTAATTTTAGGGTGTGGGGCTGGAAGAGAAATAGGATATCTACTTAATAAAGGATGTAAAATAACTGCTATAGATATCTCTAAAGAATTGACTGATGAAGCTAATAGAAGATATGGTGATAAAGCTAAAATAATGTGTGTTAATGCTTTAGACTTTAAAACAAAAAAGAAATTTGATTATATAATAGGATTATGGGCTTTTATTAATTTTATTCCATGGAAAAAAGAAAGAGAGGAATTAATGATAAATTTAAAAAACATGTTGAAAAAAGGGGGTAAAATAATATTTACAATAAGAAAGCCTGAAAATTTAAGGGATTGGGTAAAGGTTTTTATTTGGAGTCTGAAGTCAAAAGAATTTGGAACAGTTTATTCCAGAGGTCCAAATGTTTCAAAAAGCTTAGCTAGAATTCCTTATCATATTTTTGTAAATAATAGAGAAATAAAAGAATTAGGGGCGATGGCTGGTTTAAAAATAGAAATAAAAAAGGAATGTGTTGAGTTTAAAAAGAAGTTGAAATAAGAATATTTATTATTCTTTTTGAATAAAATTCTGATTTTTTTCCCTTAAAACAAGATGTCCATAGTTTTTCGCATTTGTATTTTTTAGAAAGTTCTTTGAAAACAGATTCTCTTTTTTCTGGAGAAACTAATAAAGGAATAGACTGGAAAAAATTGTTTTCTTTTTCTAGTTTTATATTATATTTATTTTTTAATTGATTATAAATTTCTAGTGTTTTTTGTTTTCTTTTTTCTAGATTAGTATATTTTTCATTAATTTTATTAGCAAAAAAAGGCATTTCAATTATTTTAATTTTTCCATAGTTTTGAGAATTATTTTTTTTAAAAAGTCTTAATGGTTTCATTATTAATTCTCTAAAAGGAATTTTATAAGAAAGTCTTGCAATATCTAAAGAATTTATCTTGTATTTTTCTGGTTTTATTTTTATTTCTCCATTATTTTTAACATAAGCCCCTCCTGAAATTTTTTTGAGTGTTTTAGGAAAACTAAATACTGAAGCAATTCCAAAACTACCTAGTTGTTTTCCCTTAAATTTAAGATTTAGACAGTGAGCGCAGTCTTCTATAAGATGAATTTTATTCTTTTTGCACCATTCTGAAATTTTATCTATTTCTTCATTGGTTTTTCCAAAAGTATGAACAAGTAATAAAGAAGAGGGTTTTTTGTTTCTAGATGCTTTTTTTATATCTTTTAAAGAGATATTAAAATTATTTTTTCCTGAATCTATGAAAATAGGCGAAATATTGTTTGATTTTAATAAGGGCAGAAAAACCTCTTTGCAAATAAATGATTGAATAAGCATTTTTGTATCTTCAAGTTTTAAATCTTCTATTAAAGCCTGAAAGGCAGATCTTCCACTAGATGTAAACAAAATATCTTTATTTGGAAATAAATTTGAAAAATATTCCTTAAGTCTCATTTATTATAGATATTGGCAAGTTTTAAAAAGATTATCATATATAGAAAACTATGGTTTTAGAGGATTTAAAAAAGACTAAAATAAGCGAAAATCCACTTGTTTCTGTTGTTATTCCAACATATAATGAAGAAAGAGATATTCAAAGTTGTCTAGATAGTTTAAAAAAACAGACATATAAAAAAATAGAAATAATAATTGTGGATGATGGAAGTAATGATAAGACAAAAGAGATAGTTAAGAAAAATGGGGCATTATTATTAGAACAAGAACATCAAGGGCCTGGCAAGGCAAGAAATCTGGGAGTAGGAAAAGCAAAAGGAGAAATAATTATCTTAATTGATGCAGATATGAGTTTATTTGAAGATTATATTGAGAAGATTATAAAGCCAGTCATAAAAAGAGAGGAGATAGGATCTATTGAGTCATTACAATATAATAAGCAAGACACAAAAATGCAAGAGTGTTGGGGCAAGGTTGTAGGAGATGAGGGTAAAAAAGATAGAGGAAGAAGCCCTACTACAAGGGCTATTGCAAAAAAGGATTTTTTAAAATTAGGTGGTTTTGATTCACACTATGGTTATGCTGATGATCAAACTTTTTTTTATAAATATGGAATTACATTTAAAATACTAGATGGAGTTAAGTGCATACATAGCACCCCAGAGGATTTTAAAGGAGTTTTCAAGCAAAGTAGGTGGATTGGTTCTTCTACACTAGGAAAATGGATAAAAATCCCTATTATAAATTTTCTAATTGTTTTATTATTATATGCTATTTCTCCTCTTACAATTATAATCCTAAGTATTAGGCAGTTATTTAGAATTAAAAAATTTAATTTAATTTTTTATATGCCTTTATTTATAATTGCAAGATATTTTGGCAGCTTAGAAGGATATTTAAGAAGAATATTTATGAATAAAAGAATAAGGTAATTATCTTTCTGCTTTAATAAGATAGCTTTCTATAAAAGGTAAGAGAAAAAATGACACTTGTTTTTTATAAAAAAGATTGTGCATTAAACTATTTAATTTTCTTACTAAAAAAAAGTTTTGAAAGGGCAAACAGGAAAAAATAACTGGATAAATCCTAATATTCTTAAAATTATTTTTTTCTAAGAGATTTCTAAAATCTTTAATAGAAATCCAGTTATCGTGCAGTTTATCTTGTTTGTTTTTTAAGAGGATTTTTCTCCATCTTCTAAATGGATTTTTAGTTATTATTAGTATCTTGCCTTTATTTTTTAATATATTCTTAAATTTTTTAGCCATTTTTTCTTTATCTTCAATATATTCTATTGCTCTGCTTGAAAAGATTAAATCAAATTTCTTTTTTGTTTTAAAGTCTAAGAAGTCTGAGCAGATAAAACTAGCTTTCTTGCTTATATTTTGTTTTGCTTGGTTTAACATTTCTTTAGAAATATCTAAAAGAGTTATTTTTTTAGAATCATTAATTATTAGTTTTGTCCATGTTCCTGGTCCAGGACCTATTTCTAAAATTTCTTTTTCGGGAGAAAAATGAAAAAGAATCGATTTTTTTGTTTCTTTATATTGTTCTTTTGATGCTAGGTCTTTTCTCCACCTATATCCTTCATAATCAAAACCCTTCACAAGTTTGTTGTAATGTTCCCTAACATAATCTTGGTTTTTCATTATTTGAAATAAAGAAATGTTTTTAAATACTTATCGTTATTTTTTTTAATGATTAGTTTAAAAGATGCAAGAGAACAAAGGGTGTTAAAAAAAAATCCTATTAATATGAGAATTACTGGGTGGATTTCTCATTATTTAATTTATATTGGCGCTAAACTCAGAATTTCCCCTAATTTAATATCTTTTTCTTGGATTATCATAGCCTTTTTAGGAATTTTTTTCATAGCCCTAGGGGGGTATTGGAATGCTTTAATTGGAATTTTAATATATCATTTTGCATTGATACTTGACTCGATTGATGGAGGAATTGCTCGTTTAACAAATAAAACAAATGCAGGTGGAGAATTTTTAGATAGGTTTTTTTCCACACTAAATAGGAGTTTAATTTTATTTGCAATGGGGTATGGGTTATTTAGGATTGGGAAAGGAGAGATATTTTTGTATCTTGGAATTTACTCAGCAATATTATTATACCTTGAAAATTCAATAAAAATGAAAAATTATGAGTCTTTAATAAATAGCAATAGGGTAGATTTAATAAAAAAAAGATCTAGCAAGATAAATAAATTAAATTTGAATATTACATTTTATTTAAAAGAATTATTTAGACCAGGAAATCATTTCACACTTGCTTTTTTCTCTATTTTATTTGGATTAATTGATTGGTATCTTTATGTATTTTCTGCATTAATTAGTATACAAATAATTT
>Ga0272441_10002137_pt1 | contig 40733 bp, 28 predicted proteins | sample SSMProp6N_FD_193582 | JGI IMG/M metagenome (GOLD analysis project Ga0272441, IMG submission 193582) | Marine sediment archaeal communities from Little Sippewissett salt marsh, Falmouth, MA, United States - SSM-Prop-6N | ecosystem: Environmental > Aquatic > Marine > Wetlands > Sediment ... | reverse complement strand
AGGCTCGGCGCGTTCGGCACGGGGCTACCGATTCACGATCACCACCGCCAACCACGGCGCGAAGTTCAACACGATGATCAACAGTTTGTACGCCCCCAGAAATTGATAGAGAATCGGGCGGAGCCGATCGGGCTCCACGGCAAACCACTTCCCGTGTCGCCGAACAATCCACTCCCGAGCGGCGAGCATCATGATAACATACATGAGATAGAGGGCCATATTGATCGCCAGGCACCAGCCCAGCAGGGATTGCAGCGTGTCGAGTTCCATGGCAGCCCTTTCCGCATGCGCTCCGCAACAGACGGTTCACTCGATACGGTCCGGCCACACCGTGCGGCCGCTATCATACTGCGCGAAACCCCCTGCGGCCGCAAGGCCGGAATGCAGACACGCCGGCCGCAACGCGTGGCTGGAAAAGTTGCCCACGAAAAAGGCTCGCAAGGAGCGCGAGAATCGTTATACATGTGGACTTTGTGGGAGAGCCCCGGAACCGGTGCCCACCTGGTGCGTCCAAGTGACGTGGGGCGGGCACATCTCACCGCTGCTGAGGAATGAGGTTACTTCTTCTCGGCCTGTTCGCCACTCTTCGGGCCTCCCATGCCTTTCGGGCGTGCCCAGGGGGGAGGCCGGCGAGCGCTGCCGTCCTTGAGCCGTTCGCGCATGCTCTTGGGGTCGCTCAGCCGCTTGGCGTGCAGTTCCTTTATTTCTTCCGGCTCGAGTTTGCCGTTCTGGTTCTTGTCCATCCGGTCAAAGCCGCAATCGGATCCCCGGAACTCCGACTTGTCGATCACGCCGTCGTCGTTCGTGTCGCTTCGCATGATGAAGACCTGGACGAACCGGTTCGCATCGCCGCGCCCGTCCGGACGCAGGTTCGGGGGTGTGCCCTTCTTGGGCTTGATGCACTTGGCGTGCCGCAGTTTGTAGGCCGCCTCGAACTCCTGCCACGAGAGGATGCCGTCCTTGTCGGTGTCGATCCTGCCGACGGCCTCTTTGGCCTTGGCCTCGTCGTCCATTCCCGGGCTCTGCCTGAACTCGGCCGCCGAGACCTTCTTGTCCTCGTTCACATCCAGCCTCTTGAAGACCCATTCGGCGGTCAGCCCCATGGCGCAGGCCGGGCACCTCTTGAGGGCGGGCTTGACCTTCCCTTGCGTATTCTCCCCGCCTTCCGGCTTCTCGCTCCCTTCCTGAGACGCTGCACAGGCCGGTTTCACGGCACGGGGCGTATCCGCCTTCGCCGTCTCCGCCCCTTTGCCGCCCGTGCAGGCGTCGTCCTTCTCCTCGCGGGCCGTGACGGCATGGATTCCAACGACAACCAGAGCCGCCGCCGCACATACGGCGACCAACGCGACAGCAACCGTGTTTCGGTTCATCTCGGCACTCCTATGCAGAGACGCCCTCAGGGTAGATGAACGCCCCGAGGCTGAGTCTACTGCCCCGGAATTCCCCGGATGGACTCTCGCCCACGGCTGTGTTGTGGGAGTGGGTGGCCGGCGATAACCTGCCGAATCCCAGGCTTTGTCTGATAGATCGGGCGTCGGCCCGCGGGCGAGCGAATTCGCCCCTGGCAAGGAACGCGAAGCAGGCGATTCGTCTCTGAATCGCCGATACAGGGCAACGACGCCAAGGGCGAATGCAGCCGCCCGAAGCCAGACCGATTCATCAGACACCGCCTAACCAAACTCTATCTCAAACTCACAGCGATTCGCTCCCTGGAGGATGGACTGCACGAGTCTCACCTTGACGGGCTTGCCGAATGCGGCTTCGAACAGGGAGTGGTACCATCCCGTTGAGCAATGGCAGTACGTGTCGGTGGGGAACGGTTTCTCCGTGTGCTTCACCCGGCCGCAGTAACACCAATCGTAGCCGCCCACGATCGTGTTCCTGTTCTTCAGTTTCAGCCTTCCTCCACCGATGCCTCGTTCATTCAGTCTGGCGAGCAGTTCCTCAACGGATTGCGAATCCTCCATGAACTGCTTCGCGCGCTTCTGCTGGGTCGGACCGCAGCACTTCCTGCCGCACGCCTGCATCACCTTCTTCGCCCTGGCTTTGCCGACCTCTTTCTCGAGGCGCTGGACGGCGCTGCGTATCCATTCGGCTTTCCGGGCGTAGTTCGAGGTCGCATCAAATGCTTCCGGCTTGATAATGACCTTATTCGACACGGCCGCACCCACTTCCGCGTCGATGCATCGCTTGAACCGGGTCATCCATCCGCGGAGTTTTTGAGGCTTTGCCATGTTCTTTCCCCCCTCCTGAACGTCTGCCTGCATCCTACCCCGCACCCCTCGCCCGACGCAAGGGCGTGGGAAGGGGGTTAGAGCCTATCCGGATAACCCCTCGTCGGCCGGAGGCGGTGGTCACCCCCCGCCGGGGGATCCTCTGCCCAGGCCGCCATGACTTTCGCCAGGCCGGGTACGGGCACCGCGGTTGGCCCGACAGGTATGGCTGGCTCAGGGCAAACCGGTCAAATCGGCGTCAGACTGTGTGTCCAAATCGAGACGCCAAGCGGCGCAAGGCAAAGGCTCGGCGCGTACGGAACGGAGCTACCGATTCACGATCACCACCGCCAACCACGGCGCGAAGTTCAACACGATGATCAAGAGCTTGTACGTCCCCAGGAATTGATAGAGGATCGGGCGGAGCCGATCGGGCTCCACGGCAAACCATTTCCCGTGGCGCCGAACAAGCCACTCCCGGGCGACGAGCATCATGATAACATACATGAGATAGAGGGCCATATTGATCACCAAACACCAGCCCAGCAGGGATTGCAACGTGTCGAGTTCCATGGCGGTCCTTTCCGCGTGCGCTCCGCAACAGGCGGTTCACTCGATACGGTCCGGCCACACCGTGCGGCCGCTATCATACTGCGCGAAACCCCCTTCGGCCGCAAGGCCGGAATGCAGACATGCCGGCCGCAACGCGTGGCTGGAGAAGTCGCCCACGAAAAAGGTCCGCAAGGAACGCGAGAAGACCTCCTTCCTCAAGTACCGCGACGCGGCCGGACGCGTCGCCGACTTCCACGCCCTCCGGCACACGTACATCAGCCGGCTGGTCCGGAGCGGCGCGGGCGTGAAGGTGGCCCAGGAACTTGCCCGGCACGAAGAGCCTTTCCGGATAACCTCTCGTCGGCCCGAGGCCGAGCGAGACGGCCGCAGGCAAGGAGGGCGAAGCAGGCAGCCCGTCTCTGGGCTATCGATGCAGGCCGACGCCGCCTGCGGACGCCGCAGCCGGCCGAAGCCAGAGGGTTATCCGGATAGGCTCTCACCCACCGATGCTTACCCTCGGTCGCTACGCCCACGTCCAACTAGTGGACCAGACCCGGGCGCTGGATGCGCTGCCGGCCCTTGAGTTACCGGAACCACAAGCAGGAGCGAGGGTAGGCTGACGACCATTCCCCCCTCGCCGCGTTGAACGAGGCGCTGCCTTCCTTACAAGAAGAAGTGGAACTCGAGAAGTTAGGTAGCATCGCTGAGGGCGCTGTCGAGCAGAAGGACTGGACCTGGGTTGAAACGATGGGGATAGACCAGTAGGTAGTAGGGAAGCCAGTGTAGATCTCGTTTCAACGAAGCTGGCACCTCGCCACCTTGGCCCGCTTGCTTCCGAAGGTCTTGCCAACTTTGAGGACGAGCAACCATCATCTGATCCATGATCCCGTTCTCAAAGCGCCAAAGGAGCCTGTGATAGGCTTTGTCAGGTACGAACTCAGTGAAATGCAGTGACGTGATCGCATGCCAAAGCCGCTCCAGGTCCTGCCTCATAAGCCTTCGTGCGGCAACCAGAATGAGCGGCCAAGCGGTGATAGTCACCTGCTCCCACGCTTCTCTGTCATTGCGCTCGGGCCTCTTGCCAAGGTCTCGAAGAATTGCTTCTTGCCGAGACAAGTATGGTCCCCAAAGCGGACGGACATTCGGCTTCTTCTCTTTTCGAAGGACGGCGTGTGCCAAGAGGAATTGACATAGTCTGTTCGATAACTTGATTTCGCCGTGGTACTTCAGAAACAGCATGGCAAGGAACAAGGGGGGAATAAAGGACTCTGACGGCAATCCTATCCGCTTGCAGTCACGTCCGAGGAGAGTTCGCACTTGGCCGATTCTGTCACTGAACCATTCGCTCCTGCCACCTAGCATATCCCATAGCCCATGGGCAGAAAGCACACCCACAACAAGGGCATTGCGGTAGGGGGCAACTGCGGGTTCCGTTAGCGGACTTCCCTGGTCTAGAACGTCGAAGTCGAGTGCTTCTGCTGCAATCAATTGGACCGAGCGGTCTAACGCTGTCTCAATGAGATTCATAGTCGGGCGCCAGAGTTTGGCCGGCAGGTTAAAACGCGTTGCCACAGCCTGAATCCTGCAGCCCATCATCGTATATGCTTCGACTCGGGCAAAATGGTTATTTGCTCGGTCGAATCCTGCCAGCGCATACTCCACGATCACTGCCGCTGCCGCTATTGCGCGAGCCACGTCGAGCTTTCTATCAGACGTGCTCTCCAATTCGAGAGGCAACAGGGTGCGAAGTAGAATTGCGAATTCAGACTTGTCAAGTAGCCCTTTACCATCAGCGATCATGAAGCCCAGTAGCCGGTGGTAGTCAGGGACTTGTTGGGGCATAAACTGCCGGGTGTGGTTCTTGAACTCCGCTGAGAGTTGCGAGCCAGCCCATGTTCGTAATGGCCTGTGCCCCCTTTGGGCCCAGCTTCTATTGAATCCACCAATTCGCCTGCTGACTTGCTCGTGAATCCACCCCGTAGTAACAAGTACTGGCTCGTGAAGTGAATCCTGCGCTATCGAAGGATGTTGTATCGGAAGCTCGACAAGTTCGTCGATCTGACCCTTTATCCGGCGCCAACTCGAAACTGTAACGTTCCCTCGCTTCAGCTGAAAGGCTACCGGGTCACCATTGGGGTCCAAGGCGATAACATCCTTGCCCTCTTCCGAAGGACCATGGGTCGTACTGTGAACCACCGTATAGCCCATCGCGTTGAGAAGCTGGCAGAAAGCCGTTTGGTAGCCACGCTCTGTTGCACTACCCAACCAGTTTTCTATCGCTCTCTCGGTCACGCCACTCGAGGCGCTTCTGCTCGATGAGCTTGGACATGCGCCTCTCTTGCTCATCCGTAATCTCCATTTTTCTGAGCTTCTCAAAGACCCTCGACCCACACACAATAGACGGCCACTCGGGGCGCCCCTGCTCATCAAAGTCGATGGGCATTTGCTCCAACATTTTTAAAACCAGATCAAAGGTGAGCGGTTTACCCTTCGCGTCAACAACTTGGCCGGAGTCTTGGACAGCCTCCCTTACTCTGTCGAAGAACACCTTACTTTGTTGCGCTGCCACGTCCTGAGCAGTCTCCTGAATTGCTTCACGGACTGCAGCCAGTCCTCCTTCAGCAAGTTTGTCTTGCCTTATAGTTATCTGGGACTTAATCTCCTCCAAGCCCTTTTCATCAACGGTTCCGTCAAAGCGCCGAAGCCGCATTCTGTTGCCTTCGTGAATCACAAGTCTTCGTGCCATATTCAATATGCCCTGTCGCCTAGCGACCATCTGCTCCATCTCTTCATTTAGCAGATCGTTGAGCAAGGAGCGGACTCGCGGGAAATCGGGAAGCATCCTATCCTCCCAGAAAGGTCAAGTCGTCACTTGCTGCGAGAGAATATACAAGCATGGCAGGGAGATCGTCAACGCCTATCGGAAACTCCGCAAAGGAGTAGCCCAGTTCTTTCAGCGCATTTTCAGCGCGCCGTTGCCCCGGTACGTCATTTTCTGTCATCTCACGCCAAGACCGGGTGTTAGGTAAAGCGGGAGCGGAAGGGGCCGTAAGTGGCGCCCGTGTCGCCACTTGGCAAGACGTGTCGCTACCTGACAATGGAGCCACCTCGGGGATTCGAACCCCGAACCCCCGCTTTACGAAAGCGGTGCTCTACCGTTGAGCTAAGGTGGCTCGGAAGGACGGGGATTATATCGGCACGCCCCGCGCGAAATCAACGGCTTTTGTCGGGCAGCGCGGAAACGGGGGCACCGGGGTTTCGTGACGAGTGGCACGGCTACCCGGCGCGGCCAGGTTCTGTCTGACGAATCGGATCTGGCTTCGAGCGGCTGCATTCGCCCCCGGCTTCGTCGCCCTGCATCGCCGATTCAGATGCGAATCGCCTGCTTCGTGCTCCTTGCCTGGGGCGAATTCGCTCGCTCTCGGGCCGACGACCGATTCGTCAGACAGAACCTAGTCCTCGTCCCGGACCCATCGCAGGTTGCGGAACGCGCGGGGCCCCTCCCATTTGCCGCCGAGCGTCTCCTCATGGCCGTCGCGCTCGACCGTGCCGCGGGCGGCGAGGGTCACTTGCGTGACGTATTGCCATCCGGGCATCTCGGCGGGCGTATCGTCCTCGGCCGGCTGGAGGTCCGCGGGGCGGAGCGTCACGGTCTTCCACTCGCCCGTGCCTTCGATGGGTTTGGCGGCCACGTAGCGCATGGTGCGCATGCCGGGATACGCCCCCCACGCCGCCACTTCCACGCGGAAGACGAGCGTGTTGGGCCGGTCCGTCCGCACGTCCAGCGCCAAGAGCCTATCGGAGGAACCCTCTGGCTTCGGCCGGCTGCGCCATTTCGGATCCTTCAGTTTCCGCGTCGCCGCGGTCCAGTGGACGGGGTTGTTCCAGGAGAGGCGATACCAGTCGCGCCACGGGCGGGAGAAGTCGTCAATCATCATGGACGGCTCGTCCGCGGCGCGGACGCCGGCTTTCGCCAGATCCGCCGGAGCGAAGGACGCCATCTCGGACGTGATCGCGAACGTATTCGTCTTCGTAAAATCCAGCCATCGATGGGGCGCGAGCGAGCCCGTCCGCGGATAGGTGACGCTCGCCAGGACGTACAGCGGCCGGTCGGTGCCCATGACGGGGCAGCGGGCGGTCCAGGCGCTGCCGTCGCGCTCGGCCTCGGCGCTGCGCCAGAACCGCGTCAGCACGTGCGGGTCGACGGCGTAATAGACGCACGCGCGGGCGACCTCGCCGGGCCGGTCGGGCCGGACCGTGGCCGTCGGCACGCCGTCGGCCGTGTCGAGACGGACCGCGAGGCGGGGCGTCGCGGGCAGCGCGGGGCCGCCCTTCAGGTAGTGCTCGAACCAGAGGAATCGCGAGACGGCAAACTCCGGCTCGTGCCGATGGTTCAGGTGCGGCGAGACGGCGTAGCGGACGTCGCGACTACCCACGTGCCGCCAGTTGGCGAACATCGCGTCGATCGGGGCGTTGAAATCGTTCGTCGGCCCGACGTAGAGGAGGGGGCACGCGAGGCGCGCCAGGTACGGCCGGTCGTCGATCGTTGCCACGTACCACGGGTCCCTGGTTCGCAGGCCCGCCCCGGCCAGGGCGGCGAGGGCGTCCGGCGTCGCGCCCGCTCCGCCGCAGGACGGGGCCGCCGCCACCACGCGCCCGTCGATGCCCGCGACGGCGACGGTGAGTTTCCCCCCCATCGAGTGGCCGAGCACGCCGATGCGGGCGGGGTCGACCTCCGGCTGCCGCGCCAGGAACGTCAGCGCCCGCCGTGCCGCCAGAGTGAGCAGGAACCCGTTGTTGTTCCGGGGCGAGGGGACGGCGTCGAGCGTCTTGCCGTCCGGCTGCATGGAGGCGTAGTGAGAATTGTGCCCGTCCTGGGTGGCGTCGACCGCGCCCCAGTCGGTATTGGGATCGCCGGGGCGGGCCTCGGGCATGGGCTTGGCGCCCCAGTTGATGCTGAGGGCGGCGTAACCGTTCAGGGCGGCGAAGGTGACGGTGGGCAGATTGGCCCGCTGCCCGCCGCCGTGCAGATGGAGGAGCGCGGGCAGGCGGCCGTCGCGCTCGGCCGGGAAGGCGTAGAACGCCGCCATCGTGCTCGCCTTGCCCTTGAAGGTGCCGACGCGGTAGGTGACGTGCCGGCAGACGACGGGCCCGTCGCGCCACTCGCGGACGGTCGTGGCGTGGAGCGGTTCGGCGGCGGGGTCGTAGTCGTCCCAGAGGTCCGAGAGCGTCCGGGCCGCCTTGGCACCGGCGAGCGGGGGGAGCGAATCGGCGGCCGGCGCCGGAGAGACCAGCACCAGTGCGACGGCCGACAGCAACGCCATCGTCATCAACGAGCGGTTCACGCGTACCTCCTTGGCACTTTTGCACGACCTTCCGCGCGGCAGGCCGGGCGCCCTGCCGCGCGCTCTGTGCGGCCCAGTGGGGTTTTCCGACGGGGAGCCTCGACTCTCCCGGCCGGGCAGGACCGGCCGGGCCACGCTCTCCCGGCCGGGCGGCCGGGGGCCTTACTCCTCCAGGGCGGAGGCCTGGCGGCGGAGGGTGAACTTGCCGAGGCGCATCTCCTCCGCCCGGCCGGACTTGTCCACCGTCATCTTCAGGAGCGGCACGATGTTGCCGCCCGCGTACACGCGGTGGAGGGTGATGTCGGCCTTGCCGCCCGAGTCGGCGGCGTGCCGCTGGAGGACGCAGTCCGGGTTGAAGTCCAGCATCGCGGGAAAACCGATGTCGTCCGGCAGTTCCACGTGGACGACCTTCTCGATCTTGCCGGGCTTCGGCAAGAGGCGCGGGGCGAAGTACAGGAACGCCGCGGGCGTCAGCAGCAAGTCCCCAGTGGTGGAAAGGGTCCTGGTGAACTCGCGGGCCTCCGCGAACGGGTGCCCCTCGGTGTCGGCGAAGCCGGTGGCCTCGACCTTGCCGGTCCACTGGCCGCCCGTCTCGGTGAAGGTGACCTTGCCGGCCATGATCTTGAACCGTCCGAAGCGGGTCGTGACTTCGGCCCGGCTGGGAGCGGGTTTCTCCTCGCCCTTGTAGACGACCTGGGAGGTGAAGCCGGCCTGCTGGCGGGTGCCGCCCGCGCGGAACGGGGCGCTGAACTCCTCTTCGAGAATCGTCAGGTTCGCGACCGTCATGACCTCCAGGCGCATCTCGCCGACCGCGCGGTCGCCGATGAGGATGTCGTACCGGAAGGTCTTCGTCGCAACAGGGTCGGACGCGGCGAGGACGGCGGCACCGGTCGCCGCCAGGGCCAGGACGGCCATCGTCCAGGATGCAGCGCGGAAACGTTTCATGGGTCACCTCGTGTTGACGGTACGGCCTTCACCCTGACGCATGCGCCGCGGCCCATTCAGCCGCCGGGCCCGCCTTTGCCCTTTGGGCTACGGCGGGTACACTCGCCCGGCGCGGGCCGCCCGGAACGCGCCCTGCAAGCAGGGCGGCTAAATGGACGGCCCCGCCCGCGGCCGCATTCAACGCCGTCACAACCGCCCGGACCGCAGAATCGCAATCACCAGCCACACCCCCAGCAGCCCGGCGATGAAGAACCCCAGGATGCCGAGCAGTGGAATCTCGGTATACGGCACGTTGGGTCCGATCTGGGCCTGGAGCATGACGGCCGACCCCAGGATGATGGAGGCCACGATCAGCGCAAAGGCGATGCGGTTGCTGGAGCGGTCGAGTTCGTTGATGAGGTGATCGAGGTTCTCGTGGCGGAAGAGGATCTGGAACCGTCCGCGGATGAGTTTGCGCATCAGTTGACGGAGCGACCGGGGCCCCTGCTCCGCCATCGCCGCCAGGTGGTAGGCGCTGGTGAGCCCGTGATGGGCGAGGCGGCGGGGCGAGGCCTTCTCGACCATGAGGCGGCGGACCTTCGGCCGGACCACCTCCACCATCTTGATCTCCGGGTCCAGCCCGAGCGCCACACCGCCCATCGCCACCATGCTCTTGCCAAGCAGGACGAAGTCGCGCGGCAGGACGACGCGATGTCGGCGGGCGGTCGCGGTGATCTCGTCGAACAAGTCCTTCAGGTTGAGCCGGCCGATCGGCACGCCGGCGTACTTGTCCGTGAGGGCGGCGAGGTCGCCCTTGAGGCGTTCGCCCTCCAGGTCGTCCGGCAGGGCGGCCAGGTCGTCGAAGACGTCGACCACGATGTCGAAGTCGTGGTTCAGCGCCGCCACCAGGATGGTGCCGAGCCGGGACCGCATGCCGTCGCTGAGGCGGCCGACCTGGCCGAAGTCCAGGATGCCCAGCACGTCCGGCGCCTGGACGACGAGGTTGCCCGGGTGCGGGTCGGCGTGGAACAGGCCCAACTCAAAGTACTGCCGCATGAAACATTCGGTCATGTGCGAGGCCAGGGCCTTGCGGTCGGCGCCGATGCGCTCCAGGGCCGCCTCGTCGTAAATGGGCACGCCCTCGATGCGCTCGAGCGTCAGGACGCCGCCGGCCGTCAGGTCCCACAGGACGTCCGGCACGCGGACGTGCGGGTCGTCCTCGAACGTGCGGCGGAACCGCTGCGTGTTGGACGCCTCGGAGACGAAATCGATCTCGCGCCGCACCGTCTGCGCGAACTCCTCCACCAGCATCGCGGGCCGGTACACGCGGTACTCCGGCACGTACCGCTCGGCGAGGTCGGCCAGACGCATAAGAATATCGATGTCCGCATCCAGCACTTGGCGGATGCCGGGACGGCGCACCTTGACGACCACGTCCCGGCCGTCCTTCGTCCGGGCGGCGTAGGCCTGGGCGATGCTGCCTGCCGCGAACGGCTCCTTGCCGAACGTGCTGAAGAACTGCTCCACGGGTCCGCCGAGTTTCTCGGCCACCTGGGCCCGGGCGGCCTGGGTCGGAAACGGCTTGACGCGGTCCTGGAGTTTCCGGAACTCGCGGATGAACGCGGGCGGCAGGAGGTCGGTCCGGCTGCCCAGCACCTGCCCGAGTTTGACGTACGTCGGCCCGAGTTCCTCCAGCACCCGCGCCACCCGCGCCGCCGTCGTTTCGTCCGGACGATGCTCCGGCGGTTCCCGGCCGTGCAGCAGCCGCTTGCGGAACGGCACCAGCCGCTCCAGGCGCAGGCTGACCACGAACCAGCCGAACCCGTTCCGCGTCAGCACTCCCGCGACGTGGCCCAGGCGGCTGAGGCTGCGGATCTGTCGGCCGAAGGGAATCAGGCTCATGGGTGGCTCGCCCTGCGAAAGGCGTTCGGCACCGCGATACCAGCGGCGCGACGGGTCTCGCACCCACCGCGCCGCCGGCGGTGATTATAGCCCCCGCCCGCGCGGCCGGGCAAACGAAAAGGGCACGGAGGTCAACCGCCGGCCAAGTCCGCGCGTTTCCGGCGGATCGGTTTTCAACGCAGAGCCCGCAGAGGGCGCGGAGAAAAGCAGAGGACGAGAGCACCGACGAGAAGAAGTGCTGTCATGCTGAGGCCCGCGGGGCCGAAGTCCTTGCCTTGGCCGTTGCAGTCATTATATGTCATCTTTCCTCTTGCTGTTCTCTGCGTGCTCCGCGGTCTCCGCGTTAAGAACCCGAACGCCGGGTGCTACCCGCCGTGCGGATCCGTTCGCTTGGGTCCGATGCGGATCGCCCGCCGGCGGCGCTCGGCCACGAGGCCGTCCGGCAGGTCGACCGGGCCGGCGACCGTCTTGGCGACGAGGGCCGCGATGACTTCCTCGGTGCGGGCGGCGGACATGTGTTTCAGGCCGCCGCCCAGGTGCGCGATCGCCCGCCTGAGCAGCGCCCCCTGGAGCCACGGCCGGAGGGCGGCGAAGTCGTCGGCGTCGATCACCAAAAAGGTTCCAGGAACCTTTTTAGCCGGCACCTCCCGCACGATCGCGGCCCAGGCGCGGTCGAGGGCGTCGTCGAGGACGGCCCGGGCGGCCTCGGCCTGGTCCGCCAGGCGGAAGAGCGCTTCCTCGACGGCCGGGTTCACCGCCCGCCCGAGCAGCGGCAGCACCTCGTGCCGCAACCGGTTCCGCGTGTACGCCGTGTCGTCGTTCGTCTCGTCCTGGCGCCAGGCGAGGCCGGTGCGCTCCAGGTACGCGAGGATGAGCCGCCGGTTGATGGACGGGTGGACCATCGGCCGGACGATCTCAATGGCCGCCTCCCTCTCCCCTGGCGGGGTGGCATGGCCACGCTCGCGTGGCCATGAGATATCAGGAGCCGCATGGCCACCCGACGTCGGGTGGCCATGCCACCCGGCGCGGCCACCCTCCCCCATCGAGGGACCGGGCAGTACCGCCCGCGGGCCGAGGGTGGCCAGACCGTCGATCCCCGTGCCGCGGAGAATGTGAAAGAGGATCGTCTCGACCCGGTCCCCGCCGTGATGGCCCAGGGCCACCTTCCGGGCGCCGCGTCGGCGGGCGGTCTCGCGGAAGAAGCGGCGACGGGCCTGGCGGCCGGCCTCCTCCACGCCCACGCCGGCGGCCTCGGCCGCGGCGCGAATATCGGCACGCTCCACGACGTACGGGAGATGGAGGCGGTCGGCGAGCGCCTCGACGAGCCACGCGTCATCCTCGGCCGCGGCGCCGCGCAGCCCGTGATGCAGGTGCGCGAGGACGAGGTCGACGGCCAGCCGACGGCGGCGCCGGCCGCCGGTGACGGGATCGGGCCCGCCCCGGAGCCGTTCGAGCACGTGCGCCAGGGCCACCGAGTCCGGTCCCCCGCTCACGCCCACGACGACCGTCTCGGGCGCAGCGTCGGGATCGCGCGGCACGAGGTCGTACCGCGCAATCGTCTCCAGGACGCGGTCGACGAGCAGATATTCCGGGTCGGGTGTGGTCATCGAGGGTCATTATAAAGGGTTTGGAGACCGCGTGGTAGCGCAGGGGGTCACGGGGCGCCGGGGAAACTCGTTGACGCCGCGCGGGCCGCAGAGGTAGCCTGTACGCGCACGTGCCGAGGGGTGACCTCGGTCCTTGAAGGGGGGCGGACGATGGACGACGATTCCTCCACCGCGCAGCCGGCCGGGCCGGCGGCGCCGCTCGGCGTCCTCGAGGCCATGAGCCTGGGGTGGCGTCTGCTGATGAGCGACTTCTGGCGGCTGTGGCTCGTGGGCCTGGTCCTGCTGATGGTGGCGTGGGCGGCGGGGATGTTCGGCCTGCCGGCCGCCATCCTGGTCACCCCGCCGCTGATGGCCGGCCTCTTCTACGTCGTGGCCCGGCGGATGGACGGCGGCCCGGCCGAGGTCGGCGACCTGTTCCGCGGGTTCAAGGAACGGTTCGCGGAATCGATCGTGGCGTACCTGCCCGTCTCGCTCGGCTCGGTCGTCTTCGGGGTGATCATGGGCCTGAGCACGTGGCTGCTGATCATGCTGTGCTTCGGCCTGGCGGCAGCGGCCGAGGGCGACGACGCGGCGGTCGCGCTGGCCGTCGTCGCCGGCATCCTGGTGTTCCTCGTCCTCGAAGGGATCCTGGTGCTCGGCCTGTCGCTGCTGGTGCTCTTCTTCTACTTTGCACCGGCGGCGGTGTGGGACCATCCCGGGGAGGGATGGGAGGCCGCCAAGGCCTCCGCCCGCCTGGTTCGCGACCACATCGGCAGCATGCTCGGCTTCGTGGTGCTGTTCGGCGTCATCGGCTTGGCCGCCCACCTCGCCGGGCTGCTCGCCTGTGGCGTGGGATGGCTCTTCACGACGCCGGCCGTCACCATCTGGGCCTACGCGACGCTCCTGTACCTGTACCGCTCGTGGACGGGCCAGGCCGCGGCAATGACCCGGGCCGCCACGACCGATGATTCGGGATGACTGAAACGAAATCGAGGGCCACTTCCGTCACAAGGAGTCAACGATGAGCGAGTTGCCGCCGGAGCACACGCAGGAATCTCTGCCGGGTTACGAGCCGTACACGGGCGAATTGGGCGTCATGGACGCCACCCGAATGGGGTGGCGGCTGCTGATGAGCGACTTCTGGCCGATCTGGGTGGTCGGCCTGGTGGCGGTCGCCATTCAAATGGGATGCGGACTGGTGGGGTCGATCCCGTACATCGGGGCTTGTTTCTCGCTGGTGCTGGGCATCTTCGTCCAACCGCCGCTGTTTGCGGGCGTGGTGTACGCGGTGGCCCGGATCATCGACGGCCAAAAGGCCAATGCGGGACAGGTCTTCGAGGGGTTTCGCCAGCGGTACTGGCAATCGGTGGTGGCGAACCTGCTGCCAATGGCGATCGGGTTCGGCTTCGGCCTGGTGGTCGCCGGGGTCATGTTTGGCGCGATATTTGCCACCGAGGGCGCACGGGGTGACGAGGAGGCCGCGGCCATCATCGCCTTGGTCGTGCTGATTCCCCTGGTGATCATTCTGTCCCTGGTCATGCTCCTGTTCGTGTTCACGATGGTGGCCGTCTGGGACTACCCCGAGTCGGGGTGGGAGGCGATGAAGGCCTCGGTCCGCCTGGTCAAGGAGCACTACCTCTCAACGCTCGGGGCGATGCTGCTCTTCGGGCTCATCGGGTTGGGCGCGTACCTGGCCGGCGCGATTGCGTGCTGCGTGGGCATCTTCTTCACGATCCCGGTCCTCATGGTTTGGCTCACGGCTACCCTCGTGTACCTGTACCGTTCGTGGACGGGTCAGCCGCTGGAGCAGCCGCTGGCGGAGGACGCGGGCGGCTTGGTCCCGCCCCCGTTGCCGCCCGGCGCGGCGCCCGCAGACGAGGAGACGAGCGGCCCCGCGGAGCCCAGCGACGTCGAGATGCCGCCGACCTGAGCGCCGCCCATGCCCAACCCGTCCCCGGTTCCGCCCGACCACACTGTCCTGCCGGGCGAGCGCATCTTTCACGGGCTCGCGGCGGCGGCGCTGGCGGTCATGTTCGTTGGCAGTCTCTGGCCGGCGGACGTGACGGCGTGGCCCGACACGTTCAGCGTGCCGAAGGGCGAGAACACCGTCTGCATGCTCCGCCGGATGACCGGCATGCCGTGCCCCACCTGCGGCGCGACGCGGTCGCTGCGGGCGCTCGGGCAGGGCGAGGTGGCGGCGGCGGTGCGGTTCCATCCCCTCGGGCCGCTCTACGCCGCGCTGCTGCTCGTCGTGATGGTGCGGTCGGCGGGGATCGCCGTCCGTGGGCGCACGTGGCTCGAGGGGACCGCCCGCGTCCTCGTCTGGAGCCTGCTGCCGCTCGTGGTCCTCACGGTGGTCGTGTACGTGGTGCGGATGTGGCTCTTCTTCGCCGACGGGACGGGGGCGGCGGCGTGGGAGGCGTCGCCGACAGCGGGGCTGCTCGAGGCGTTGAGCGGCGGCTGAGCCCGCACGGCGCGCGGCCCGCAAGTTTACCCCGCCGGAGGCGGGCGGGCCGGCGAACACGGGCGGCCCGGCGCGAATCGAACCTCTTCCGAACCTCCTGCCGCGCCCCCCGCACCCACCTTGAGCCTTGACCGTTGAACTAGGTCTTGAGCATTTCCATCGAGAGGATGCTCGGCGGGAGGACAAGAAAGACCGGAATCCACGCCGCCCAGATCGGCGGCACGTGGCCGGCGTTGCCGAACGCGGTCGAGGCGAACATCACCACGAACACGCCGATCACGAGCGCCACCGCCAGGCCGACGCTGACGAAGTAATTCCGGTCCTCGCGGCCGGCGACGAACGGCAGGCCGAGCAGCAGGATCAGGACGTTCAGGATCGGCTGCGTCACGTGCTGATGCATGGCCACTTCCATTTGCAGCCGGTTGCCCCGCATCGGGTCGCGGGCCAGCGCCTTGAGTTCGCTATACGACATATAGCGATAAAAGTCGCTGGACCGATGGCGCTCGATCTCCTCGGGCCCGACGTTGGTGTAGTACAGGGGGAACGGCTGGCCCTCGGTCCGGGCGGCGGCACGCTGGGCGAGGTCGGTCTTCCGGATGGGCGGCAGTTTGACGCCGCCCTCCAGCCGCCAGGCGCCGAGACGCCCGTCCCAGGCGGCGCTTTCGGCCTCGACGGTGCCGACGGCCTCGTAATGCGAGTCGCGCAGAAAGATGCGGACGCGGGCGGGGAAGGTGATGCGGCCGTCCTCGAACACTTTCCTCTCGGCCCGCATCGTCTGGGTCTTCGGATCGTAGATGGGCGCGTACAGGATGTTGTTCTGCTCGTCGCGGACGAACTCCACGTCGAACGTCTCCGTGACGTCCGGGTCGTCCGGGTCGCGCGACAGTTGGACCGCCATGTGCGGGATGATGAGTTCCTGGTTGACGATGTAGAATCCGTTGAGGAGCAGCCCCACCACGATGACGGGCCAGAGGACGCGGTACAGGCTGACGCCGGCGGCCTTGATGCCCGTCAGTTCCCGCGTGCGGTTCAGTCGGGCCATCGCCGCCGCCGCCGCCACCAGCATCGCCAGCGCCGCCCACAACTGGAAATAGTAGAATCCCTTGTAGAAGTAATAATCGGCCATGGTGGCGAGCATCGCCCAGAACCCCATCTCGCCCGTCTCGGCCTTCAGGTCCAGAAACTTGTTGACGTTGACCGCCATGTCCAGCAGGACGGCGATGCCCATCAGCGACGCCATCACCACCAGGAGCGAGGCCAGGTACGTCTTCAGGATGTACCGGTCCAGGAGCCTCACCGCGGCCGCCTCCTCAGCAGGTCCCGCAGACGCATCGGCGACGACCAGATCCACGACAGGTACGCCAGCAGCGCCAGGCCCAGCAGCAGCACCACGAAGTTCGGCGTCCAGATGAGGTAGAGTTCGTCCTCCGGATGCGCCACCGCCCGGGCCACCGTCTTGATGGCGGCCGTCGTCACGTACCACGCCCCCAGGCCGGGCATGAGCGCCACGCCGAACGCCGTCAGCAGGTGCCCGCTGTGGAAGTACATGCCCAGGCCGGCCCCGACCAGAACCAGGCCGAAGCACCCGACCGCCAGGGCCAGCCGGCCGTGCAGTTCCGCCATGACGCGGGCCCGGACCGTCTGGCGCACGACCCGTTTCGCCTCCAGGCTCGCCTCCGCCGAGAGACGCTGGAACCGGTCGGTGATCTCGGGGTGGCTCTGGGCGGCCATCAGGTGCCAGAGGCTCAGTTCGTCCTCGTCCCGCGGGAAGGCCGTGGGCAGTTGGAGGCTGACCTTATGGGTGCCCCGCGGCTCCACTTTGTGGGCCTCGTCGACGACGACCGCCTCGGTCAGCGTCAGTTGGACGCGGTTGGTCTTCTTGTCGAACGACGCATGGCCGTAGGGCGCGTAGCAATACGTCTGCCCCCCCTTGCCGCGGTACTTCAGCGTCGGCCCGTGCAGCATGTCGCCGGCCACGCGGTCGACGGTCATCTGGAAGTTGGCCTCGTCGACGCTGATCTTCCCGGTCGTCGACAACTTGCTGAACAGGAGCCGCTCCACGTCGGCCTGGGCCAGACGCTTGGCGGCATACTTGCTCGCGGGCAGCGGCCAGGCGCCGAGGACCAGGGTGATGAGCCCCGCCACGATGGCCAGGACGATGGTCGGCCAAAAGAGGCTCCATCGCGGCACGCCGCTCGCCCGGCAGGCCATCAGTTCGTTCTCCGACGCCAACCGGCCGTACACCAACGATCCCGCCAGCGCCGCCGACAGCGGCAGCGCCAGGTAGGCGGCGCGCGGCATGACGAGGGCCATGTACATGAGGGAGTTGAGCGGGCCGAGACCGTACTCCTGGAGCGTCGGCAGCACCAGGCCGAAACTCACCACCCCCGCCACCGCCGCCATCGCCAGCGTGAGGGCCTTGGCCATGTCCCGAAAAATGTATCGATGGAGAATCCGCATCGCCGCTCGCTGTCTGCGTTCCGTCCCGTCGCGAAATGATACCAGACCCGGCCGCCGGGCGAAAGGGCCGGCAACAGCGGGTGCCACTGGCTGCTTGTCAGCCAGTGCTTTCCGAACGTCGCAGCACACCGGCGGGCAAGTTTACCCGCCGGAGGCGGGCCGCCCGTGCCACCCGGCAGATTCGCTTGCCGATGGGGCCGCGACCCCGCTACCATGCCGCCATGCTTCGGCGAGCGGCCAGGACGGTCGGGCAACTCCTCCTGCCGGCCCATTGTGCGGCGTGCGGGTCGCCGGCGCCGCCGGACGGCCGGTGGCCCCTCTGCCCCGCCTGCGCCCGGGCGCTGGCGGACCTCCTCGCCGCCCCGTACTGTCCGGCCTGCGGGCGGCACGCCGGCCCCTATGCCGCCGGGCCGGACGGGTGTCGCTTCTGCCGCAACTACCCCGTGCCGTTCGACGCCGCCGTCCGCGCCGGAGCGTACGAGGGCCCGCTCAAGACGCTCGTCCTCCGGTGCAAGTACGGCCCGCGGCCGGCGCTGGCGACGGTGCTCGGCCGGCTGCTCGCGGATCGCCTGGCCCTGGCGGGTTGGGCCGACCGCGTGGACCGCATCGTCCCCGTGCCGCTGCACTGGACCCGGCGGGTGCGCCGCGGGTTCAACCAGGCGCTGGGGATCGCGCGGGAACTCGTGGGCACCGTCCCGGCCGCCCGGCGGGTGGACTGGCGGACGCTGGTGCGGACCCGGGCCACGCCCCACCAGACGGGCATCCCCGCGCCGCGGCGCCGGCGGAACGTCCGCGGCGCGTTTCGCGTCCGGCGGGGCGCACGGCTCGACGGCCAAACCGTCCTCCTCGTCGACGACGTGATGACGAGCGGCTCCACCGTGGCCGAATGCACCCGCGTCCTGAAACGGGCGGGAGCGGCCGAGGTGTACGTCGCGGTCGCCGCCACGGCCGACTTCGACGACCCCGGGCCGTGGTGAGGGGGGGAATTCGCGTTGCACCCCCGGCCCGGACGGGTATGATTCGACGACAAGCGGATTGCCGACGGCCGGGTCGCAAGTCCGACAGCCTGCCGCGGCGCAAGCGAAAGGAATCTCATCATGCAGCGACGTGCTTTTCTGGGAAGTGCGTGTGCGGCCGGGGCGGCCGCGGTCGGTGCCGCCGCAGGCCGGGCCTCCGCCGCCGAGACCGGCGACAAGCAGTACCTCGAACTCCGCCATTACACGATGGCCGACATGGCCCATCGCGAGCGGCTGGAGGCGTTCCTCGCCAAGGCGGCCATCCCCGCCTGGAACGCCGCCGGCGTCAAGACGGTGGGCGTGTTCGTCGACCTGGAGGGCAAGAACCCGGACCTGCGGGTCCTGTTGCCGTACGCCTCGGCCGACGACGTCGTGGCCGTCCGGCGGAAGGCGTGGAAGGCGATCCTCGCTAACGACGCCGTCCGCGACGTCGTCCACGCCGAGAAGAAGGCCCCCGCGTACGAGCGCATCGAGAGTGCGTTCATGCTCTCCTTCGACGGCGTGCCGCAGGTCCAGGTGCCCGAGAAAACGGACGGCCGCCTGTTCCAACTCCGCACCTACGAGAGCCACAGCCAGGCGAAGGCGTTCAAGAAGATCAAAATGTTCAACGAGGGCGGGGAACTGGCGATCTTCCGCAAGTGCCGGATGACGCCCGTCTTCTTCGGCGAAACGCTCGTCGGCGGCAAACTGCCGAACCTGACCTACATGCTGACCTTCCCCGACATGGCCGCCAAGGACGCCGGGTGGAAGAAGTTCATCGGCCACCCGCAGTGGAAGACGCTGTCGAAGGACCCGGAGTACAAGGACACGGTCTCGCACATCACGAACATCATGCTGGCGCCGGCGGCGTGTTCGCAGATCTAGAGAGGCTTCACCCCGGGCGCTGGCGCGGTGGTTCTCCGTAACCACCGCGCCCCACAGTCGTAGGCCGCGGCGCGCCGCGGCCTACATGGCTTGCCGCGCGGCGGGGCTCCCGGCCCGCCGCGTGCGAAGAGTACGCAATCGCCCCTACCGGGGCTCCTGAAAAACAACGTGGGCGGGTTGGGCGCTTCGTCACCCCGGGCTCGCGCCCGGGGCTATTGGCAAACGCCTCTTCGAGGCTAATGGCTGTCGCTCTTCCCGCATAGGAGAGGGTGTCGCCGACGTCTTCCTGCGTCCCTGTGGGACGCTCAACGGCACGCCGAACGACCCGGCGCACTACCTCATCAACTTCTCCAGGGCCGTTTCGAACGGTTCGCGCACTTCTTCGAGCCACGCCGCAGCGGCGCCCGCGCGGGCCTGGAGGGCGTCGAGGCCCAGGTTCCCCGTGCCGCCCTGGAGGGTCTTGGATTTCAGGTTCTCCACGGGGTCGCGTGCGGCGAGATCATCGAGATGGGCGGCCACCTCGCGGTAGGCGTCGCGGAACGGCATCCCCTCGGCGACGAGTTCCAGGGCCCGGTCGGTCGCGTAGATCTCCGGGATGAACCCCTTGCGCAGGTTCTCCTCCACCACCTCCATCCGCTCGATCGTGAGGCGGACGACGGTGAGCGCCCCGGCGGTCGCCTCCACGCCCCGCATGAACGGACCCTTCGTCTCCTGCACGTCGCGGTTGTAGCCGGACGGCAGGGCGCGGAGGATGCCGGCCACCTGCATTTCGCAGCCGGCGACGGCGGCGGCCTTGGCCCGCACGAGTTCCAGGTGACACGGGTTCCGTTTCTGCGGCATCATCGAGGAACCCGTGCACAGTTCCTTCGGGATGCGGAAGTAGCCGAACTCGGGCGTCGAGGTCCAGATGAGGTCGGAGGCGAGGCGCGACAGGTCGGTCATCACCGCCGTGCACGCCGCCAGGGTCGCGAGTTCCGCCTTCCCCCGCGAGTTCGCGCAGTACAGGACGTTGTTCTGGACCTTCGCCAGGCCCAGCAGGTCCGCCACCATCTGCCTGTCCAGCGGCAGGGCCGACCCGTACGCCGCCCCGGACCCGAGCGGCGACTGGTCGGTCAGGGTATGGGCGGCCTTGACGAGTTCCAGGTCATCGAGCAGCGCCTCGGCCCACGCCCCGGCCCACAGGCCGAGACTGGAGGGCATGGCAATCTGGGTATGCGTCCGCCCCGGCATCGGAACGAACTCGTGCTGCCGGGCGAAGGCAGCCAGGGCCCGCACGAGGGCGACCGTCCGGTCGGCGAGCGCGTGCAGTTCCCCTTTCCCCCACAGGCGCAGGTCGAGCAGGACCTGGTCGTTGCGGCTGCGGCCGGTGTGGATCTTCTTGCCGAGGTCCCCGAGCCGTTCGGTCAGGTATTCCTCGACGGCCGTGTGCACGTCCTCCTGTTCGGGGCGGATGGCGAACGTGCCGGCCTCGAAATCCTGGAGGACGGCCCGCAGGCCGCCAAGCAGCCGGTCGCGCTCGTCGCCGGTCAGGATGCCTATGCGCGAGAGCATCGTGGCGTGGGCCATGGAGCCGAGGACGTCGGCCCGGACGAGCGCGCGGTCGAGGCCCGCGTCCTCGCCGACGGTGAACCGCTCGATCTCGGCGTCGACGGAATAGCCCTTGTCCCAGAGTTTGGCCATGGCGGCCTCCTTGATCTCCCGGCCGGGCAAGACCGGCCGGGCCACACAGATGTCGCGGGGTGAGTATACGGTGAACGGGGGAAGGGTTCAACGAAGCATGACGCCTGCGGCGCTCGGCCAACGGTGTCGGGCACCTTTCAAACGGCCAAGAGGTGCCAGACACCGCGCTACAGCCCCTGCTGCTCGGTGCGGGAGATGATCTCGTCCTGGAGGCCCCGGCCGACGTCCACGAAGTAGTCGCTGTAGCCGGCCACGCGGACGATGAGGTTGCGGTGGCTTTCGGGGTCCTGCTGGGCGGCGCGGAGCGTGTCGACCCCGACGACGTTGAACTGGACGTGATGCCCGCCGAGGCGGAAGTACGTCCGCACGAGGTCCGCCAGGCGCTCCAGGCCCTCCCCCTCCAGCACCGACGGGGCGAACTTCATGTTCAGCAGCGTCCCGCCCGTCCGGGAGTGGTCGAAGCAGGCGGCGGACTTGAAGACGGCGGTGGGGCCCTTGACGTCGGCCCCCTGGGTGGGCGAGATGCCTTCCGAGACCGGCACGCCCGCCCGCCGGCCGTTCGGCAGCGCCCCCGTCACGGCCCCGAAGTAGACGTGGACGGTCGTCGGCAGGAGGTTGACGCGGTACCGTCCGCCTTTCGTGTTCGGCCGGCCGTCGAGCATCTCGAAATACATCTCGAACAGTTGCCGCGCAATCTCGTCGGCCCGCGGGTCGTCGTTGCCGAACGCCGGCGACCGCCGGGCCAGCATGAGGCGCAGGTCCTCGCGCCCCGCAAAGTCGTCCGCCAGGGCCGCCAGCAAATCCTCCATCGTCACGCTGCCCTCATCGTACACGTGGTGCTTGAGGGCCGCGAGGGCGTCGGTCGTCGTCCCCAGGCCCACGCCCTGGATGTACGTAGGGCTGTAGCGGGCCCCGCCGTCGTGGTAGTCGCGGGCCCGTTCGATGCAGTCATCCATGAGGATCGACATGTACGGGGCGGGCATCGAGGCCGCGTACAGCCGCTCGACGCGGTTGTTGCCGGCGATCTTCGTATCCACCGCGTGCTGCAACTGCCTCCGGTACGCCTCCAGCATCTGCTCGAAGGAGCCGAAGGTGCACGGGTCGCCGGTGGCTGGGCCGACGCGCCGCCCCGTGCGCGGGTCGAGCCCGTCGTTCAGCGCCAGTTCCAGGACCTTCGGCCAGTTGAGGTACCCGGTCAGGGTGCACGATTCCTTGCCGAACGCGCTGACGGTGACGCACCCGCTGGGCCCGCCGGCGCGGGCGTCCTCGAGCGACTTGCCGGCCCGGACCATCTCCTGCACGATGACGTCCGTGTTGAAGAGCGACGGCTGGCCGAGGCCGGTCCGGATGACCTCGCACGCCCGGGCCAGCAGCCGGTCGTCGGTCTCGGCGCTCACCTGGACGCAGACGGACGGCTGGATCAACTGCATCGCCTCGACCGTCTCGAGCAGGAGGTACGAGACGTCGTTCGCGGCGTCGCGGCCGTCGGGCGTCAGGCCGCCCACGTTGATGAGGGCGAAGTCCTGGTACGTGCCGCTCTGCTCCTCGGTGATGCCCACCTTGGGCGGGGCGGGCTGGTTGTTGAACTTGACCCAGAAACATTCGAGCAGTTCGCGGGCCGCCTCGCGCGTGAGCGACCCGTCGGCGGTCTCCCGCTCGTAGAACGTCGCCAGGTGCTGGTCGAGCCGGCCGGGGTTGAACGAATCCCAGGTGTTCAGTTCCGTGATGACACCCAGATGGACGAACCAGTAGGCCTGGAGGGCCTCGCGGAAAGAGCGCGGCGGATGGGCGGGGACGCGGCGGCAGACGGCCGCGATCTCAGCAAGTTCCGCCCGGCGCGTCGCATCGGAGGTTTCGGCCGCCAGCGCCTCGGCCCGTTCGGCGTGGCGTTCGGCCAGGCGGATGAGGGCCTCGGCGGCGATCGCCATCGCTCGCAGTTCCTCATCCTTGTCGGCGGCGCGGGGGTCGCCGAGGAAGTCGAGTTCCCCGCGCCGCTCGGCGATGCGGCGGAGGAAGTCGCGGAAGCCGCGGTGGTAGATCTTGTCGTCGAGGATGGCGTGCCCGAACGCCCGCTGCTCCATGAACTCCGTGAAGACGCCGGTCTCGAACGCCCCGTGCCAGGCGTCGGTCATGCCGCCGAAGAGCCGCTCGCGGATCGTCCGGCCCGTCCAGAACGGGATGACGCGGTCGCGGTAGACGCGGCGGACGGCATCGGAGACGGCGAAGGGGGTCCGCTCGCGGGTGGCGAGGACGTCGAAATCCTCCAGGCTGTGGCAGCAGAGTTCGGGGTAGGTGGGCGTGGCCTTGGGGGCCGGGCCGCGCTCGCCCACGATGAGTTCGCCCTCGCCGATGGTAACGGTCCGGTGCTCGACGAGGTGACGGAAGGCCAGGGCCCGCGCGACGGGGATCGAGTGCCGCTCGGCCTCGCCGGAGGCGTAGAAGTCCGTCAGGAGTTCGGCCCGCTCGGCGGAGAGGTACGGGCGCGTGGCGACGCTTTCGGCGCGGAGGCGCTGGACGCGATCGGTCATGGCAATTCCCGTGTACGACCCCGGTCACTCGGACCCGGTATTATACACGAAACGGTGGGCGGCGGCTACCGCGCTTGGGGCGCGGAGACCTGCCGCGCTCACGCACACCCTTTTAGCCGCGACGCGAAGAGGAGCGCACTCCGCTCCGCGTCGGGTCGCGGCGACGAGGCAGTTTCACCCCCCTCTCCCCTGGTGGGAGAGGGTAGGGTGAGGGGGATCGCCGGTGCGACTGACGGCATTCACCCTCACCCCGACCCTCTCCCGTCAAGGGAGAGGGAAAACTTGATGTGCCCTACTCCAGCCCGCCGCGCTTCGCCAGGATCTGGAACGGCAGGCCGCGGATCGTGGCGGCGTCCTTGGCCATCTTCTGCGAGAAGCCGGTGGACTTGATGGAGCGGATCTCGGGCGAGAAGAGGCTCGTCTCGCTCTCGCGCTTCACAATCTCGATGTTCCCCTTGTACAGGCTGGCCGTGTACGTGCCGCTCGTGAACCGCGAGGCCGCCTCACAGAAGGCGTCGAGTTCGCGCTTCAGGGGGTGGAACCACATGCCGTGGTACACGAGCATGCCCCACTTGCGGTCGACGATGGCCTTGAACTCCAATTCGTCCTTCGTCATGCAGAACTGCTCGAGGTCGCGCTTGAGGCGGAGGATGACGTGGGCGGCGGGGGCCTCGTAAATCTCGCGGCTCTTCAGGTCCATGATGCCGTCTTCGAACATGTCGATGCGCCCGACGCCGCTCGCGCCGGCGATGACGTTCAGTTCCGGCACCAATTGGCCGAGGGGCATCGCCTGGCCGTTCAGTTTCGTCGGGATGCCCTCCTCGAACGTGAGGGTAATCTCTTCGGCCTTGTCCGGGGCGGCATGCGGCGGGACGAGCCACATCCAGATGTCGTCCGGCAGTTCCTGGTCCAGGCCGATGGCGCCGGAGGCGATGCTGCGGCACCACATGGTCTTGTCGTCGCCGCCCTCGATCTGCTCGTCGACGGGCACGCCCCACGCCTCGCACAGGGCCCGTTCCTCGGCGCGGGTCATGTCGAAGTCGCGGACGGGCACCAGCACCTCCAGGTCCGGGGCGAACATCTTGAAGACGTTGTGCATCCGGTACTGGTCGTTGCCCTTGCCGGTCGAGCCCTCCATGAGGGCGTCGCAGCCGAGTTCCAGGCCCTTCTGCGCCACCGTCCGGGCCACCAGTTGCCGCGTCATCGACGTCGAGACCGGATACCCCTCGTAATCGGAGTTGGCGCGGATGGCTTTGGCGAGCCACTGCTCCGTGAACTCCTCCGTGAGGTCGATCATGATCGGCTCAAAGCCCAACTGTTTGGCCTTGGCGTTGCCGGTATCGATCTCGTCCTGCCCCTGGCCCACGTCGCACGTGACGGGGACGATGTTCTCATCGGCCACACCGTACTTGCGGCGGAGGAGTTCGATGCAGAGGCTCGAATCGAGTCCGCCCGAATACGCCAGCGCCACCTTCGTGACGTCGGCGACCGGGGTGTCCATGACTTTGGCTTCCACCTGTTTGGCGTCCATGGCCCGTCCTTTCGCGATAGCGATTGGCTGTCCTCTTGCGTGTGAATGGTCGTGCGCGGCGGGTTTGTACCGTGGCGGGGGCGGCGTGTCAACCCTTTGTGCGGCGGAGGGGACGGCACGGTGCAGGGAAACGGGCCCACGGACGCCGCTGTGATCCTGCCGGCGCGCAAAGGCGCGGCGCCGCGATTGTGCCGCGACGCCGCGCTTGATCTCACATAGGAGGGGTCAGACCGTCCCGCAGCAACCCTACCGCCGACGGCGGCGGACGTACGTCACCAGCCCGCCGATGCCGAGCGCCAAACCGGCCATCGTCACCGGCTCGGGGATGGGCGGCGGCGGCGCGACCTCCGTGGCTGCCAGGATATTGATGTTCCATGGGGTCGCCAGGTAAGCATTCCAGTTCGGCGGGTAGCCGTTCCAGTACCCGCTGGCCGTCTGGTTGTTGACGAGCCACTCGCAGTAGTCTTCCCACCAGTTCCAGGTGTCTCCATCGTCCATAATGCCGGCCGTGTGCAGGTTGGTGATCCAGGCGGTGTCGTCGAGGCCGATCATCACCTCCAGGCCCTTGTACGCGCTCCACATGGCGTAGGGATGGCCGAAGTTGCCGTACCAGGTGCTGCCCGGCCCGTTCTGCCACCGCCCGTCGATGAAGCCCAGGGCGGCCTGAACGTTGGGGTGGTTCGTGTCGTACGCCGTATCGTTAAGGTCCATGCCGGCGAAATACATCTCGGCGAGCAGGCCGCCCGTCTTGGATACATTAACATAAGTGGTGTTGTTATTATAGCCTGAACCGCCGTTGTTGGGGTTCTGAATGTACGCGATCCAGTGCTTCAGTTCGTCCTTGACGAACTGCGGGGTCTGCACGCCCATCTTCTGGGCGAACAGCATGCCGATGACCGGCCACTGGGCGGTCGAGTTATCGGACTCATTGTAATCGGCGTAGTAGCGCCAGCCGCCCCGGGCCCAGCCAGAGTCGGACTGGCCGTAGGCGAAGTAGTCCACCGTGTTCTGGACCACGTCCCTGTACGTCCACGCCCCGCCGGGGCCCGAGCCGTCGGTGCGGGTGGAGAGCGGGCCGTTCCCCACAAGGGCGCCGGGCGTGCCGGTCGAGGCGATGGCCGGCAGCACCAGGCCCGTCACGTACGTGTCGCGGCTGTTGTTGCCGCCGGTCACGAACTTGACGCCGATGCCGTTGCCGTCGCCGTCCGGGTCCCCCGCCGGCTCTACCGAGATGCCATAAGGCGTGGCCTTGTTGAAGAGATAGGTGAGGCCCCGTCCCACCACGTCGCCGTAATCATTGCCGTTGATGACGACGGGACTGCCCGCCGTGTACCCTTCCTCGAGGAAGGAAAGCAGTGAGGCGCCGGTGGCGGCGGTGTCGTAGTACACGTCGCCGGCGTTCTCCCAGCCGCCGGTCGTCGTATTCTGATTCTGGGCCAGCCAGACCAGGCCGGCGTCGATGGCTGTCTGTTTCTGCGTCTCCGTGGTGGCCTGGGCGGTCACGGCCCCGAACACCACCAAGGCGCCCATGAGTCCTGCTACGAGTGTCCGTTTCATCGGTCCGACCCCCTCTTTCTCCTTACCACGAGGCCCCCGACGGCGATGCCTCGCACGACCCCTCGAAAAAGACCATTCACGCGCACCCACTGAACACAGTGCGTGCGCCCATCCAACGCACTATCTCTCTGGGAAATACCCCTCGTTCCCCGGGCAAGGCCGCCGCGAGGGCCAAGGACTATACACCATAATAGACAAAAGTCAAGCCGAGTAGCGGTTTTTAGCCGTTCCCTCATGGCCCGGAGGAGGCACACCCCCTCTGGGGACGCAAAAACGGCGATTTCGGACGCGCCGAAGCACCCACCGGACCGGACGCACCGATTTCGCCTCCCGCGACGCCCCCGTGCCCGCCGGAACCGCTCGCCTCAGGCCCGCCCGCGGGTGTGCCGGACCTCCTTCTCCCACGCCGCCAGAAGGGCCTTCAGGCGCCGGGCGTCGTCCGGACGGTCGGCGAGGAGGTCGTGCGTCTCGGCCGGGTCGGCGGCCAGATCGAAGAGCCACTCCTGCCGCGCGGCGCCGTCGGTGCGGGAGAGGTACTTCAGGTCGCCGCTGCGGACGGCCCGCCAGGTCCGGTCGCCCCGGCGGTTGCGGAAGAAGAGGTCGCGGGCCACCGTCGGCCGGCCGGCGGCGACGTGGCCCAGGAGGTCGATGCCGTCCAGCGGCGGGTATCGGCCGAGCGGCACCCCCGCCGCCGCCGCAATCGAGGCCGTCAGGTCCATCGTGATGCACGTCTGGTCCGAGACCGCCCCTTCCGGCAGTCGGTTCGGCCATCGGGCGACGCACGGCACGTGGACGCCCCCTTCGTACAGGCTGCTCTTGTGGCCGGAGAACGGGGCGTTCGACGCCTTCGGGTTCCCCCCGTTGTCGCTGGCGAAGATGACGAGCGTATCGTCGCGGAATCCGCCGGCCTCCAGGGCCGCAAGGATCCGCCCGACGCCTTGGTCCATGTGCTCGACGAGTTTGACGTAGCCGGCCCGGTCGCCCTTGTTCCACTCGGCCTCGGAGAGCAGCGCCGGCCGCCGGTCGTCCGGGCCCTGGTACGGGCTGTGAGGCGCCGTGTACGCGACGTACAGGAAGAACGGGCCGGCGTCGCCCGCGGCCGCGGCCTTGCGACGCTCAAGGAACGCGACGGCCTCGTCCGTGATGAGGTCCGTCATATGGGCCTTGCGTTCGATCGGCCGGTCGTCCTCGAACAGGGTCTTGCGGCCGGTGACCTCCGCATGGTGGAAGTAGTCGCAGTTGCCGCCCAGGACACCCACGAAGTGGTCGAAGCCCTGGTGCATCGGCAGGAACTTCTCTTCGTATCCGAGGTGCCACTTGCCGTAGACGGCCGTGGCGTATCCTCGGTCTTTGAGCATTTCGGCGATGGTGACCTCGCTCTGCGGCAGTCCGAGGTCGTGGGCCTCGGCCAGGCGGATGGCGTCGTCGTATCGGCCGACGTTGTCGGTGCCGATGGCGCATTCCATGCCGCCCACGCGATGGAAGTACCGGCCCGTCACGAAGGCCGTGCGTGTGGGCGTGCACTCGGCCCCGGCGGAGTAGTAGTTCGTGAACCGCACGCCCTCGGAGGCGAGGCGGTCGACGTGCGGCGTCGAGAGGTCCGTCCCGCCGTAGCAGCCCAGGTCGCCGTAACCCTGGTCGTCGGAGAAGATGACGAGGACGTTCGGTCGGCGCGGGGCCCGCCCGGCAGACGGGCGGCATCCGGCGCCCATCGCAGCGACGGCCGCCGCGCCGGCGCCGCCCAGCGTGCGGGTGAGAAATCGGCGACGGGTGAGGTTCGATGTCATCGCGCTGCCTCCCGATTCAGGATTCGCGTGGGTGCAAGCACCCACCCTACGGCTCAGTCGGCCGGCGCCTCGTAAATGCCGATATCCGGCGCCTTGCCGCGGCACGGCCCGAGGGCGGGGTCGCCCGCGTCGATGCAGGGGCTCCGGTCCGTCAACGTGAAGTCGAGCCGCTCGGCCGCCACGACGCCGGGGTCGGCCCGAAGATTGTGGTCCCCCACGTCGTAGGCGGGCGAGGGCGGCACTTGGCCGCTGTCGGGCGAGAAGTTGTTGTAGTCCACGACGTTCCCCGAGGGCGTGTGGTCGACGCCGATGGGCCGCTTCGGCTGGAAGAACAGGTTGTTCCTGATCTGCGCCCCGACGCAGCCGCTACGGAAGAGGAACACCCCGCCGCCGCGGTTACGGTACAGGACGTTATGGTAGACGCGGGCGTCGGGCCCGCCCAGGATAATCCCGAAGGCCTCGTTTCCACCGAGGATGTTGTGCGTGATGACCATCCCCTTCGGCTTGCTGTAGGCGTGGATGCCGTAGCCGGAGGTATTGAGGATCAGGTTCCGGCGCAGTAGGCCGCGGTCGGAGGGGCAATAGATGCCGTGATCGTGGCCCGTATGGCCGAGGTCGTGGAGGAAGTTGCCCTCGACGAGGTAGTCATGCTCTCCGTGGTGCATCGCCTTGACGCCACAGTGGCCGACGTTTTCCACTTCGTTATGGAGCACGCGGCAGCCGTGCCCGCCGGAAAGGCTCACGCCGTTCTCGGAGTACAGATTGTGCGGCAGGCGGTGTCGGACGCCCACGAAATGCAGTCCGCTGATTTCCACGAACGTGCCCGAACAACTCAGCAGCGGGGGATAATGCTTGGCCTCGCCGTCCTTGCCGAGGGCGCGCTTCCGGATGTCCGGGCCGGGCTCGACGGAGACCAGTTCCGCGGCGCGGGCCGCGATCCAGTCCTCCGGATACGTGACGATGACCTCCGCGCCGTCTTCGGCCCGGATGGCGGCGGGGGCGTCCTCCGTGGCCTGGACCTTCACCGTAACGGGCCCGTAGTAGGTCCCGGCCGCCAGGCGGACCACCATGCCCGGCTCGAGCCGGGAACAGGCATGCGCCAGGGTCCTCCAGGGACGGTCCTGCGTGCCCGCGGCGCCGTCGTCGCCGGAGGGACTGACGTAACGGACCTTGCCGTGGACGGCGAAGCGCCTATCGTCGGGGACGCCGGGGATCTTCAGTTCCCTCAGCCGCCGCCATGCGGCCAGTTGCTCCCCGCGCGTGAGCCGGACGCGCTGCGGCCGGTCAAACGGCCCCGCCTCCGCCGGCGACGATGCCACGCCGACGAGCCCGACGACCATGCCCATGACGACGGCTCGGATCATGCAACATCCCCTGTTTGGCGAGCCGAAGGCCGGGAACGCAGCAGGAATCTCCATGCGGGGCCTCAGGGCTGCTCGCCCTCGTCGCGCGCCTCGGGCGCAAGGAGGTTGCCCTGCTCGACGGCCCCGGGCCCGAGGTCCAAGGCGGGGTGCTCGCCGGGGGCGGCGCGGGAAAGGTCCGTCATCACGTTCCCCTCGATGAGAATGCGCTCGCACAGGCCGGCCATCCGGACGGCCGACTCGGCAAGCCCTGAGAACACGTTGCCGGCGACGGCGATATCCTTCGCCCCTTCCAGGACGACGCCGCATGCCGCATCGTCGCGCTTGCGCCCGCCGCCGATGTGGGCGTTCGAGAAGTTGTTCGCCGCAATCGTGATGCGCCCCGCCTTCGGCCCCACCCGCACGCCGAACTGCTTGACCATGGTGAAGGTGTTGGCCGAGACGGCGCATCCCCAGGCGTCCACGAGGTCCACGCCGCCGCCGTTTTCGTGGGCGATGACGTTCGCGCTGACGGTGATGCCGTAGCAGTCGCGGTCGAGCACGACGGCCGTGCCGCGGCACTCCTCGATCATGTTGCCCGAGAGGACGGACCCGTACGTGTTCTCGATGACCACGCCGTGCCGCAGGTGATCATCCAGGTTGTTGCCGGTCATGCACAGGTTAAACGAATCGACGCATCGAAGGGCGTCTTCGTTCTCCTCGAACTGGCTGGAGGCGACGACGATGTCGTGGCACCGCAGGAGGCTCACCCCGGCGGCCTTGTTGTACGTGAGGATGCAATCCGCGAGGCGCGGGTCCTCGTAGCAGTCCACCAGGTTGATGCCGTGCCCGCCGTTGTGGTCGACGGCGAGATTGTCGAGGAAGATCTCGTTGACGCCCTGGGCGAGGATGCCGTCGCCGCTCTTTTCGGAGCCGCTGACGCGGAAGTTCGCGAGCGTGACGCGCCAGACCCGTTTGCCGCGGGCCTTGTCGGTGTACCCGGGGGCCCGGACGACGAGGGCCGGCTCGCCCTTCGCGCTCATGTTCACGAGGTGGGTGGCGCGTCCGGCCCCTTCGACACGGGTGTCCGGGCGCTGGAGGACGAGGGGCTCGGCGAGTTCGAATCGCCCCGGCGGCAGACGCACGAGGCCGCCGCCCTCGGGCACGGCGTCGAAGGCCGCCTGGAGATTCGGGTACGCGGCGGCATCGATGACGGCCACCTCCCGGGCCGGTTCTTCGGCGGCAGACGGGACGGCCGCGGTCACGAGCAGCGCCGCGGCGGCGAGGATCCATCCGGTTCCGGCGGAAAGGCGAGCGGTCCGCATCGTCGGTTCCTCCAAAGGCCGCGCCGCGCAAGCGCGGCGGCGAACGGTGCGCCGGGTGCCCGTTCATACGCAAGACAACTCTACCACGCCACTTCGGGGCGGGCGGTCTCGCCCGTCATCTCGACCGGCAGGCGCCACACGCGGTCGCCGGCGCGGCCCGTGAAGTAGAGGTGCGACTCGGAGAACTCAAAGGGGTTCCCGTCCGCCCAGAAGGCGTAGAAGTCAGGATGGGCCCGGACCGGCCGGCGGGCGTACGCGTGGTTGGACCGGCTGTCGCGGGTGATCTGCCGGATCTTCTTCCACGTCCTGCCGCGATCGCGGCTGATCCACGCGGCCATTTCGCCGCCCGTCCCGTACGGCTGGGGCCCCGTCTCGGTGGGGCCGACGATCCGCCACGTGCCGTCCGCCTCGACGTACAGCGACCCCATATCGTAATTGTGATCGGACGTCGTGACCGTGCGAACGTCCCACGCCTCGCCGGTCCAATGGGCGACGGTCCACTCGCGCGGGTCGTTGGCGGGGCCCGGCTTGTGGCCGCCGCTCGTCACGTACAGGACGACGGGCCGCCCCTCGGCGTCGAAAGCGATGTCTTTCATGTAGACGTTTCGCTTCTCGCGTTGGTAGTCGCGGACGAGGGCGGCGTTGTCGACGGCCTCCAGCGGCAGCGAGACCGTCTCGCCGGCGGCGGTCGTCCACGTGGCGCCGAAGTCGTCGGTGCGGAGAAAGTAGAGGTTGGTCCGCCGGTCCACGTTGCCGCCCGGATGCCAGTTGAACGCGGTGATGACCGTGCCGCCGCGCGCCCGCGTCACCTGGTAGTGGCCGCCGAAGCCGGCGAGTTTGCGCGTGGGGCTCCACGTTTGGCCGCCGGGACTCGTCTCCCAGTAAAGTTCGCGGCCTTTGGTATACTTGGTGAAACAGTGCAGGAACCCCTTGCCCTCGATCCACCACGGTTGGGGATACGCGACGATGCCTTCCCACACGCGCTCGAACCGGTCGATGCGGTACGGCTCGGCGCTGCGATACTTGTACCCGGGCCGATGATTGGCCCGGCCGCTGACGAAGACCCACACGTGGCCCTTGCCGTCGAGGCAGAGGCTCGGGTTGTCGTGCGGATCGCGGACACCGCCCTTGTCATGGACGATTCTCGGCCGCGGCACGACGCCGCGCCGATGGTCGTAGTAGGACACCATGGCGAGCAGGTGCCGCTCGTCCGGCTCTGTCGTCCCGCCGTAGACGAAGAACGTCTTCTCGGCCTCGGGTGCGTAGACGGCCATCGGCACGTGCTTGGCGGTGTACGTGCCGAGCCCGCCCGAGTACTTGTCGCCGTACTCGCCCTTGAACTGGCCGAGGGTGAACCAGATGCCGCGGTAGCCGTCGGCCGTAGGGCACTCGACGATCCCGCCGGCGGAGACGTTTGCGGCGGCAAGCAGGAGGGCGAGCAGCGGAACGAGGTGCAGCACACGCATAGGCCGCTCCGAATGGGGGGGTGGCATGCTTTCGCGCCGTTGCGAAAGCCTGGCTCCGCATGCCGCGTGCCACTGGCGGCTTGTCCGCCAGTGCGGTTAACACCCCGACCGATCCGCCGCGCGAACGGCGAAACGACAACGACCACGGCGAGATTCTTCGTCGGCCCGTGCGGGCCTCCTCAAAATGACACCATCATCGGGTGGCTACTCGTCCAGCAGCCGCCGCAGGCGGATGTTCCGGTAGGCCGCCTTGGTGTTCCAGGCGGCCAGTCCGAGCGGCTTGGAGGCCTCCACCTCGATCCGCACGTCCACGTCGCGGTCGCCGGGTTCGGTGTCCACGACCTTCTTGTCGTCGATCCAGGCCTGGATATGGTTCTCGGCCACCCGCAGGCGGATGGTGTACCACCGTTTGTTCTCGAACTCCATATAGCCGGTGGTTTCGTTCATGGATGCGTCCATGCCGTCGAACGACGAGATGCCGATGACGCCGCCGCCCCAGCCGCCGACCACGAGGCTGGCGCACGCTTTCTTGTACGGGAACGTGAGGGCGCAGAAGAAGTCGCCGCCCTCGACGCGCTGGGCCTGGAGTTCCACCTCGTAATCGATGCGGGGGAGCATGGTGGCGTCGCCGCCCCAGAAGACGCCCGTCAGGTCGCCGGTGCCCGTCTCGAGCACGAGGTTCCCGTCGACCGCGTGGCACTTGCCGGGCTTCCAGAAGTCGGACGGTTTCCACTTGCCGAGCGTCTTGCCGTCGAAGAGCGACTCCCACCCCTCACGGTCGGGCTCGCTCTCGACCTGCTCGACCTCTTTCGGCTCGGGCGGCTGGGGCGCGTCCGTCTCGGCTTTCTTGGCGGGTTCCTGCGGCCCGGGGCCGGCGGGCGGCTCCTCGCTATTCGTGCCATTCGCGCAGCCGGGCAGCCACGCGGCGCCCGCGATGACGGCCGCCAGCGCGATCGCGGCGGCGAGACGGGAAAGGGATTGCAGATGACGCATCGGGATGCTCCTTGCCTTCGCGGTTCGTCGGCCGAAAAAGGTTCCAGGAGTCTTTTTCACAGAGGCGAAAAAGACTCCTGGAACCTTTTTCGCCCCCCTGCTCCGAACCTCTATTGTGCCCGCCCGCGGCGCGCCACGAAACCATAAAATGGCGACGCGGGTGGCATGGCCACCCGATGTTGGGTGGCCGTGAATCTCGAAGAGCCCCTGGCCACGTCCCGGCGCGCCGGGATGACCGTGACCCCCGTCTTCCTGCTACCTCGCGTCCGCCTCCCCTTTCGGCACCGACAGGTCCACCCGGTCGAGGCGTCCCCGGTACGGCCGGAGCCGGCGGCGGTGCCAATCCGCCACCACGTCGAAGTCGCCCAGGGCGGCGGCCGCCGCCTCGGTGACGTGGTACCCCACCGCCCACCCGTCGCGGGCGCGGTCGGCGGCGTCGGGCACGGCCACGCGGTGCAGGTTCCGCATCAGGAAGTTCAGGGGCGCCTCCCCGGGGAAGCGGGCATCCAACGTCAGCCGCTGAGCCCCCGACACGGGACCGAACACGGCTTCGAGGGCGGGCGGTTCGGCGTACCAGTCGCGGTCTCGCCCCCCGCGCACGTACACCGCGAACAGCGCCTTGAGCCGGCGGTCAAGGCCCGTGTGGAACGACGCCCAGACCTCGGCCGGCATCGAGAACGCCGACAGGTTCGTCACGTCCGCCTGCTGGAGGCGGCCCTCCTCGGCCAAGGCGCGCTTGCGGGCCAGGCGAAAGAGGGCGTCCGCCCGCATCGCCACGCGCAGCGCCATCGGGTCACCGTCGGCCGCCAGGTTGATGCCGGCCCCGATGTCTCGCGAGAGTTTCGTCACCGCCGCCCCGTACGCCTGCCCGATCAGGCGGGTCAGCGTCCGCTGGCGCGCCGGGTCCGGCGCAGGGAACCGCTCCAAGGCTTCGAACGGGCGGATCAGGCCGTCCAGCCGGGACCGGCTCCGCTCGGCCTCGTCGGGACTGACGACGAGGGCCTGGGAGGCCTGGAGCACGTGCTGGTACATCGACCCCGCCTGCCTCGGCCGGTAGCGCTTGATGGCCTGGACGACCGTCTCGGCCCGGACGATGAGGGCCAAGTCCGATCCCCGCCGCGACGCCGCCCGGAGCATCGGCAACGCCTCGCGGGGATCCTCGGCGGCACGGGCACCGGCCGTTTCCGCCTCCCGCAGGAACAGGGTCTGCTGCCGGTCGTAGCACGTCCGGAGACTGGGAGCCATGTTCTCGGGCGGCCAGCCGCCCATCCGTTCCAGCGTCCGGACGATCCCCGCCGATGTAGAGAGCATCGTCGTCCCGCCGCGGACGGCGTCGGCCGAGGTGCTGTTCCGCCACTTCGGGGCCACCTGGTCGTGGGCCCGGACGAGTCCCCGGCCGACCTCCAGCGAGACGCCGAGGGCCTGCACCCGTCGGCGGAACCCGTCCAGCCGCTCCAGCCGGTCCAGCAGGGCGTACCCGCTGGCCCGATAGACCGGCCGGCCCACCTGCGTCAGCGCCTTCAGGAGGTCGTCGCCCCGCTCGGTCCGCAGGGCGTCGTCGATCAACGGGCTGGCAGCGATGTCGCGGGCCAGCCGGGCCGCCCGATCCGTCTGCTCGAGCAGTTCGCGGGCCTTGGGCCGGGCGCTGGCCACCGTGAACCCCGCCTCGATCATTGCCGCGAACCGCTCCAGGTACCGGGCGACGCCCGCCCAGGAGGGTCCCTCGCTCTCGTCACCCTCCTCGCCCGCCTCGGCGAGGGCGGCGGCGGCCTCGCGGACGGCGGCGAGGCGCGCAGCCTCGGCCTCGGTCATCGACGGCGACTCGGCGGGCTGGCCCTCCTCGTCCGGCGACTCGGCCGGTGCGGCGACACCCTCGGCGGCCTCGCGGACGGCGACCAGGCCCTCCATGAACGCCCCGAGCGGCGCCAGGAGCGCCTCCGGCGGGTCGGACGGCATGGCGGCCAAGGCGTCGGCGGCCTCCTCCATGGCGGCCAGGCCCCGGCGGGCCCGCCCCAGGGGAGAGAGGTCCTCGACCTTGGGGGGCTGGGCGACGGTCGCCCCCTTCTCGGCCGGGGCGGCGTCGGCGGACCCGGCCTCGGCGGGCCCCGCGGCATCGTCTGCGGCCGGATCGATGGTCTCGGCGGCCTCGGCCCCAGCCGCGGCGGGAGTCGCAGAGGCGGGGGGCTCCGCGGGTGCGGCGGCCGGGGGCTCGTCGGGCGCGGTGGCGGGGGGCTCGTCGGGCGCGGTGGCGGGCGCATCGTCGTCCACAACACCGGATTCCGCCGGGGCGCCGGCCGGTCCCGTTTCTGCGGGGGCGCCCGCCGCCGCGCCGGCCGGGGCTGCCTCGGACGGGACGGTCAGCCCCGAGAGGCGGTGAATCAGACGGTCCAGCGTCTCCATGTTGTTCGCTAGGTACTGGCCGAACGCGTCGACCTGGTACTTCTCCGGCCCGTCGTAGAGCCGCCACCCGTGCGTCAGGCACGCCCGGGCCATCCGGCGGACGGCGAGACGGCCGTGGCGGACCAGGGCCGTGCCGTGCGCCTCCGCCAGGGGGAGGTCGCGGCCGACCATCCGCTTCATCTCCTGCTCGAGCCGCTCCAGCGTCCGGTCGTGCCACATCGCCTGGCAGTGGATGCGGTCGCCGGCGGCGTCGGTCGGGCCCATCTGGTGATACACCAGTTCCAACCGCTGGAGCAGGCGCTGGCGGGCGTCCGGGTTCCGCGACCGGCGGATGTCTTCCTGGAGGGCGGCGGCCTGATGCGTCAGCGACGCGAGCGTCGGGACTTCCTCCACCTGCTTTTCCTGGCCGGCGGCGAGGCCGGTCAGAAAGACGATCAGGATCGTCGCATGGATCGCGCGGCGCATGGCTTCGGTCCCTTGACGGCTGGTCCGTGGTGCAGCGTGCCCCTCGATTGTACGCTTAAACCCGGCCGAGGCGTGCATAGACCTCCAGGATTTCGCGGGTGGCCCGGCGGTAATCGAACCGGTCGAGGTCCCCGGCGGTCCACCGCTCGCCCATCGCCCGGGCCGCCGACGGGTCGGCCGCCAGACGGGCCATCGCCTCGCCGAGGGCGGCGACGGCCGGCGCCGCCGGCCCGCCCGGCGGAGGCGGCGGCAGGAGGATGCCGGTCTCGCCGTCCCGGACGACCTCCGCCGCCCCGCCGACGTCGAACGTCACCACCGGCCGGCGGCAGAGGCCGGCCTGCGGCAGGACGCGCGCGAGGCCCTCCCGCAGGCCCGCGTGCACCACGGCGTCCGCCGCCCAGAGGAGGCCGGGCACGTCCCGTCGCGGCACGAGGCCGAGGAACCGGACGCGGTCGGCCACGCCCAGCCGCCGCGCTTCCGCCTCCAGCCGCGGGCGCAGGATGCCCTCGCCAGCCAGGACGAGCACCGCCCCCGGATGCCGCCGGGCCACCTCCGCAAAGGCCGGCAGGACGAACCGGTGCCCTTTCATCGGGAACAGGCGCGCCAGTTTCAGGAAGACGAAATCGGCCTCGCCGACGCCCCACGCCCGTCGGACGGCGTCCCGCCGGCCCGCGGCGTCGCGGAAGCGGCCCGCGTCCATCCCGCTGTAGACCACGTCGATGCGGTCGCGGGGCGCGAGGCCCGCCTCGGCAGCCCGGTCGGCCATCCGCCGGCAGACGGCGATCTGGCGATGCGACCATCGGCCGGCCCGCCGATCCGCCCACCGGTACAGGGCGTTCGCCGGGCGGGAGCGGTACGCGTCGAACGCCAAACCGTGAATCGTGTGGACGATGCCGCGGGCGCCTTCGGCCGCCGCCGCCCGCCGGCCCAGGACGCCCGCCTTCGAGGAGTGCGTGTGGACGACGTCCGGCCGCTCCTGGCGCAGGTGCTTGGCGAGGTCGTGGTAGGCGACGAGGTCGCGGACGGGATGGATCGCCCGCCGCATCGCCGGCACGAGGACCGTGCGAAACGGCAGGCCCGCGGCCCAGTCGAGCAGGCTCCCCTCCGGGCCCAGGGGCGGACCCGTCAGCAGGACCACCTCGTGGCCGAGGTCCGCCTGGGCGAGACACGTCAGGACGGTGTTTTCCTGGGCCCCACCGACGATCAGCCGCGTGATGATGTGGATGATTTTCATGTACGATGCTGTCACCTTCTTCCCTCTCCCCCGGCGGGAGAGGGCCAGGGTGAGAGGGTTTGTGCGGTTCACCCTCACCCCTTCCCTCTCCCGTCAAGGGAGAGGGGGATCCGCCGCTCGGCGCTCCGCGGGTGCCAAGGGCTGCTTGTCAGCCAGTGTTTCCAGGATGTCGAGACGCACTGGCGGGCAAGCCGCCAGTGGCACGCGACATCTCACAGCACGATCGCGCCCTGCCGGCGGAGGGTGGCGCGGACCTTCGCCACGTCGACCTCGGCCACGCCGACGCCGGCCTCCAGGGCGTGATGGCAGGCCACCCCCGCCGCCTGCCCCATCTGGTTGCAGTTGACCATGACGCGGACGGCCCCGAAGGCCCGCTCGTCGGCGTCGAGGCTCCGGCCCGCCACGAGGACGTTCTCGGCCCCTCGCGGCACGAGGGCGCGGTACGGCACCTGGTAGTACTTGCCCTTCAGTCCTTCAAACCGGACGCCCGCCCCGCGGGCGCTGTGCACGTCCACCCGGTAACTGCCGTTGGCGACGGCGTCCGGGAACCGCACGCCCCGGACCACCTCCTCGCCCGTCAGTTGGTGCAGGCACCGGGCGTGGCGGGTCTCGCGGATGCCGATGCGCGCGGGCAGGGTGACGAGCGGCACGCCCCGGCCGTCCATGAAATGATTGCGCAGCAGATCGCAGACGCGGCGGACCTGCCGGCGGCCGTCCATCTCGGCCCGCGTCAACTGGTCCGGGTCGCTGCAATCGGCGCCGAAGACGCGTGTGCCGGCCAGCATGACCTCGTCGCCGCCGCCGGGCACCTCGGCCGACCACGAGAAGCCCTTCTCCAGGGCCTCGGGGTACTGCTTATCGAAGATGACCCGGTTCAGGCTGACCCGGTGCTCGCGCGCGAGGGCCTTCGTGCCGCGCAGGATCGCGCACGTCGTGGGCGGTTGGAGGTCCTTCCGCTTGTACGTCGCAAGGCCCATGCGATGGACGGCGTCGGCGTCGCCGGTGGCGTCGACGAAGGCCGCGGCGCGGATGGCCCGGCGTCCGGCCTTGTCCTCGACGAGGGCGGCGGTCATGCGCCCGCCCTCGGCCAGCGGGGCCGCGAACTGCGTATGCAGCAGCGGGCGGACCCCCGCCTCCAGGACGAGGCGGTCGAGTTCGAGTTTGAGTTCCTCGCAGTTGAATTCCACGCCTTTCGACCGGTTGCCGCGATGGATGACGGCGTCGCGCTTCTCGAGCCGGTCGATGACCTCGGCCGTCAGGCCGGCGATGATCGGCTCCTGGCCATCCCAGTCGCGCAGGGAGTGCCAGACGCTCACCATGCTGGCGGTGGCCGTCCCGCCGAAGAAGCCCTGCCGTTCGACGAGGGCGACGCGGGCGCCGAGCCGCGCGGCGGCGACGGCGGCGAAGACCCCCGTGCAACTGCCGCCGAGGACGCAGACGTCGACGTCGGCGGCGACGGGGACGTCGCGGGCGGGTTCGCGGACGGCGTCCGGCGACGCCGTCCCGCCGGCGCTTTCCGCCCCGCGTGACGGTCCGCCCGCCATGGCGCCGGCCGCCGCCAGGCCGACCGTCTTGCCGAACGTGCGGCGGGTGATGGGCGTTGGCATGGTTACGGCCTCCGTGTTCTCGGGCGCGGCGGCCAGGACTGACCGCCGCGCAAACGGCACGCGCTCCGCTGCGCGTCGCGGCTAAAAGGTCACGCGCCGGGCAAGCCCGGCGGCTAAATGTGGCGGGCTCCGCCCGCACAAGCCGCGTCGCGGCTAAAGAGGTTGAGCGCATTCACTCGTACGTGACAGACATCAGGCACAATCCCTGCGGCGGGGCGCAGGGGCCGGCGGCCGTCCGGTCGCGGGCGGCCAGGACCTCGTCCACCCACTGGGGCGGCCGGTGCCCCCGGCCGACCTCCACGAGCGTGCCCACGAGGTTCCGGACCATGCGGTACAGGAACCCGTCGCCCTCGACGTCGACGTGGACCTCCGGGGGGTCGGCCTCGGCCACGTCCACCCGGAAGAGCGTGCGGACGGTCGTCGCCCGGCGGTTCCCTCGCGATTCCAGGCTCTTGAAATCGTGCGTGCCGACGAGCCGGGCGGCGGCGTCCCGCATCGGCCCGAGGTCCAGCGGCCGGTGCCAGTGCCAGACGTACCGGGCGGCAAAGAGGGGCTTCGCCTCGCTCCGCCACAGGCGGTACCGGTAATGTTTGCCGGCGGCATCGCGGGTGGGGTCGAACGCTTCGGGCACGTCGGTCACCTCCGCGACGGCGATGTCGTCGGGGAGCCGGCTGTTCAGGGCCGCCTGGATGCGGCCGGGCGCGATGTCGCGCTGGGTCGAGAAGGCCGCCACCTGCCCGAGGGCGTGGACGCCCGCGTCGGTCCGCCCCGCGCCGTCCACCGCCGGACGGTGGCCGAGAAGGGGGGCGAGCGCGTCGGCCAGGGTGCCCTGGACGGTGGGCAGCCCCGGCTGCTCCTGCCAGCCGTGGTAGGCCGTCCCGTCGTATCGGACCGTCATTCGCAGTCGCCTCATGCGGGCGAGTGTATCGACTCGCCCCGGCAAGGTCAGCAACAAAGCCGCTGCGACCCTGCGGCGGCGCGGGAACCATGCCTCCGCCGGTCCGTCTAATCGGGAGAGGCCGGCGCACGCCCTGCGCGCCGCGCCCGCCGAAACGTCCAGGGGAGGAGAGACGATGAGTCATCGAACGGTTTGCCTCGCGGCCGTGGCCGCCCTCGCCCTCGCGCCGGACCTCTCCCCGGCCGGCGAGCAGCCGCCGCCGCAACTTGCCCTGGTGATCCGTCCGGTCGGAGACACGTTCAAGGCCGGCGACCCCATCCCCATCGAGTTCATCATTACGAACACGGGCAACGCCGACTACGTATACATGGACCGCAACTACGATCGCAGCGGCCGGATGCAGGAGTACGAACTGCATGCCCGCGACGCCGATGGCAACGCCGTGCCGGACCCCCGTGCCTCCTGGCCCGGCGGGCCGGGCGGCGGCCTGTCCACCGACGGGACACTGAAGCCCGGCGACGCATTCACGAAGACCATCGACCTGAACCGGTGGGCGCTCGTCACACAGCCCGGCACCTACACCGTCGCCGGCTTCT
>Ga0272441_10002136_pt1 | contig 40740 bp, 34 predicted proteins | sample SSMProp6N_FD_193582 | JGI IMG/M metagenome (GOLD analysis project Ga0272441, IMG submission 193582) | Marine sediment archaeal communities from Little Sippewissett salt marsh, Falmouth, MA, United States - SSM-Prop-6N | ecosystem: Environmental > Aquatic > Marine > Wetlands > Sediment ... | reverse complement strand
CGCTTCATCTGCGGAACCTTTTCCATACACCGAGAGCTGGAGCAGAAACTGGCCTCCTTCATGGGAACCGAGGCTTCCCTGAGCTACGTCTCCTGCTGGAACGCCAATACGGGGGCAATTCCTGTCCTGGCGGGTGAGGGGGATGTAATCATCTCCGATGCGCTGAACCATGCCAGCATCATCGACGGAGTTCGTCTCAGCAAGGCTCGGCGGCTTGTGTACAAGCACGCCGATATGGGCGATTTGGAACAGCGGCTGCGGAGCTCTCAGGACGCCGGGACGCGTCTGATCATTACCGACGGCGTATTCAGCATGGAGGGGGATTTGGCTCCCCTGAGGGAAATCGTAGAGCTGGCGCACAGGTACAATGCGGTAACCCTGTTGGATGATTCCCACGGAACCGGTGTCATGGGCAAAGGAGGCCGGGGGCTGCCCGAGCATTTCGACCTCCTCGGCCAGGTTGATGTGATCACCGGTACCCTGGGCAAGGCTTTGGGCGGGGCGGCCGGAGGATTCGTAGCCTCCAGCACCCAGGTCATAGAAATGCTTATCCAGTCCTCACGGCCCCAGATCTTCTCCAATGCCCTGCCGGCAACCATCGCCGCCAGTGCCCTGAAGGCTGTGGAGGTGCTGGAAGCGAATCCATCTCTGGTGAAGAAGCTTCATGACAATGCCGCCTACCTGCGAAAGGGCCTCAGGGAAAGGGGGTTTAAACCGCTGGAAGCGCCTTCCGCCATAATCCCGATCCTGGTGGGTGAAACCTCCTTTGCGATTAGCATGAGCGAAAAACTCCTTGCCGAAGGGATCTTTGTCACCGGATTCGGCTACCCCGTTGTGCCTGAAGGCACGGCCAGGCTGCGTGTGCAGGCTTCCGCCGCCCTGGAGCAGGAGGATATGGACCGAGCTCTGGAGGCCTTCAGCAAAGTCGGAACCGAGCTCGGCATACTGTAGCAGCCGAGCGCGATAAAGCTCTTTTTCTGCTTTTCTTACCTTGGATGAGGGCAACATAAGGCCCGCTTCGTGCCCCCGGGTGCCCCCGTGAGGCGATCCAACAATTATGATGTACTCAATCCTCGGTGGTGCCGATATGCTAACCGTAGGTTAGCCGTAGGCTATCCTCTGGCTAACCGCATGACAGCCTCAGGCTAGCCGGAAGAAGAGGGAGAAGGCGTTATGGTAGAAGAACAGGAAATGCAGAAAGCCTGGGTCGCCACCGTTGATATGGGGCTGGGTCACCAGCGGGCTACCGATCCTCTCTGCTATCTCGCCGAGGGGCAGATCATCACGGTCGGCGGAACGGTAGCCAGCGATCCGGCTGAGAAGAAGCTCTGGGACCGGATGCGCAGCATGTACGAGTTCCTATCCCGGGTTCGCAAGACCCCGATCGTCGGCAAGCCCCTGTTCGGTATGCTCGATGCCCTGCAGAGCATTCCCTCCTTCTACCCGATTCGGGATATGTCCTCCGCCTCCTATCAGGTCAAGCTTTTAGGGCGATTCATCGACCGGGGTCTGTGTAGGGGAATGCTCGAACAGATCAAGAGCAAACCTCTCCCCCTGATAACTTCATACCTGGCTCCGGCCATTGCCGCGGACAAGGCCGGCCACGGCCGCATCTACTGCATCATCTGCGATGCAGAGATCAGCAGGGCCTGGGTGGCGGAAAACCCTCGCAGCAGCCGCATCCACTATCTTGCGCCCTGCGGCCGGGCGGTCATGCGCCTGAAGAGCTACGGAGTGCCGGATGAGCGGATCTTCCTTACAGGTTTCCCCTTCCCCCTGTCGATCCTGGGAAACGCCAATCTGAATGTGCTGCGAGCCGACGCGGCCCAACGCCTGTTCTTCCTCGATCCCAATGACCGCTTCTGGCCGCTGCACGGGCGTAACGTAATCCACTTCCTGGGCAAGGGCAACTGCCGCTTCAAGAGACAACGCCGGTTGACAATCACCTACGCCGTGGGTGGAGCCGGGGCGCAGCGGGAGTTCGGCTACCAGATCGCCCACAGCCTGCGGGACAAACTCCAATCCGGTGAGATCGACCTCAACCTGGTGGCAGGTGTCCGGGAGGAGGTCCATCAGTACTTCCTGCAGGTAAAGCAAGAGCTTCTCCCGGACAGTCCTCATCTGCACATCATCTACAGCCCGGTCAAAGAGCAGTACTTCCAGCTGTTCGCACAGATCATGCGATCCACCGACATCCTCTGGACCAAGCCGAGCGAGCTCAGCTTTTACTGCGGCCTGGGCATCCCGATCATCATGTCTCCGTCCATCGGTGCCCAGGAGGTGTTCAATCGCCGCTGGCTGCTGGAAGTTCAGGCCGGCATTCCGCAGGAAGACCCCGAGTACACCGCGGAGTGGCTCTTCGATCTTTGGCGGGAGGGCCGATTAGCCGAAAGCGCCTGGGACGGGTTCTTGAAGGCCCGCAAGTACGGCACCTACAAGATCCAGGAGATCCTGGAGACAGGCACCATGGCCCGGGAGACCAGTCCGCTCAAGCGCTGATTCATCGCTCGGCCATATTCCTTCATTATCTGTATAGGTTTCATGTTGGCATAACCTATACGCAAAATACGATGACACCGTTGTGTGTCCTGTGGGCTATCCGGAGCACAACCCTGCGCCGTCACAACCCCAATACCACATCCTCGCCAAACCGGCCGGTTGGCTATCCCCCTCCTCTAGGATAGAATGGCCGGATCATGAGCAGCCATACGATCAAACTCGGAAAGAGCGGAATGGAGGTTACCCGGATCGGCTTCGGGGGAATCCCTATCCAGCGTCTCAGCGAACAGCAGGCTGTCAAGGTCATCCGGCGTGCCCTGGACGGGGGAATAAACTGGATCGACACGGCCAACGACTACGGGAACTCGGAGGAGCGGATCGGTAAAGCGATCAAGAGTTACCCCCGCTCAGAGCTACTGGTGTTTACAAAAGGAACCGGCCGCGATCGGCAAACCCTTCGGGAACAGATCGAGCTTTCCTTGCAGCGCCTGCAAACCCCATACATCGACCTATACCAGTTCCACATCGTTCCGGATCCACAGACTTGGCGGACCATGCAGGACAACGGCACCTTCGATCTGGTCCGGGAATACCGGGAAACAGGCAAAATCCGACACATCGGCGCCTCGGCTCACAGCCGGGATGTGGCTCTGGCCCTCTTGGAGCATCCGGAAATCGAGGTTCTGCAGTTCCCCTTCAACTTCATCGCGGAGGATCAGGGTAGGCAACTGGTCGATGCCTGCCGCAGCAAGGATATCGGATTCATAGCCATGAAGCCCTTCGGCGGAGGAGCCTTGGACGATGCTTCGGCCTGTATCCGTTACCTGCTCGCCGTACCGGGTATCGTGGCGGACCCCGGCTTCGAGCATGTCGAGGAGGTCGACGAGGTGCTGTCCCTCTGGAAAGAAGGAGCTCACCTTTCGGATGAGAACCGGCGGACCATCGAAGGACTTCGAAGGGAACTGGGAACCCGCTTCTGCCGCCGCTGCGGCTACTGCCTGCCCTGCCCCCAGGAGGTACACATCGTTACCCTGATGACCATGGGAACCCTGGTCAAACGCTTTCCCGCCGATCGTCTTTCAGAGGATTGGATCGCCGGGGCGGCCGAATCCATCGAACAGTGCATCCAGTGCGGGGAGTGCGAGGAGAAATGTCCCTACGAACTGTCGATCATAGAGGAGATTCACCGCGGCGCCGAATCCTTCCAGCGGGCGCTTCGGGCTGCTAGCTGAATCACTATCTCAACCGCTGACCCGTGCATCAAGCGTTTGACCTCTCCTCCCATGCCGTACTATCTTACTAGGATGATCATAGGTAACGCAGGGCCCCGGGGCTGAGAGAGCGAAAATGCCCGCCAAACCCGTTCCCCGGAACGAAATCCGACTGGAAAAGGTCTCTTTCTACTACCCGGAGACAGAGCAGCTGGTGTTCAACGAGCTGTCCATCGACCTTCCCGCAGGAATTACGACACTGGTGGGCCAGAATGGAACGGGAAAGTCCACACTGCTGCTGCTGGCCGCCGGCGTCCTGCTGCCCGTGGAGGGAACCGTTCATCTTCGGGGAATCGATACCCGCAACCTCCGGGAGGAGCAGGAACGGCAGCGCCACGTGTCTTTCGTGTACCAGAATATGGAGTTCGAGACCGAACAGAGCATCGGGGATCTGCTTCAGTACGTCCACGAAAACGGCTTTCACGAAACCAAGGACCCGGAGTTGGTCACCGAGCTGGTCGAACTCTGTGAGCTGAGGAAAGTACTGGGCAAGAAAACCCAGGAGGTAAGCAAGGGAGAGCTGCAACGCACGATCGTCGCCTTCAGTTTGCTCTACGGATCGAAGATCATCATGATGGACGAACCGATCTTCGCCCTGGAGGAGTACCAGAAGCACCGCCTCATGAAGTACCTGGTCGAATACGCAAGGTCCCGAGATCTCAGTCTTTTCTACTCGGTCCATGAACTGGACATATCGGAGAAGTACTCCGACTACCTGCTGCTGTTCCACAAGAACGGCAGGATCCAGCTGGGGAAAACGGACGTGCTGTACAAACGCAAGAATATCGAAGAGGCCTACGAGGTCCCCTACATCATGCTGAAGCGCAAAGAGGCGATCTACCGGGAAGCCCTGCGGGATCGTTCTCCCGACGGCCTTTCATGATCGATCTGATCTACGACTGCGACATCACCATGGGTCTTCCCGGAAGGGATGTGGACGACGGACTGGCCCTGCTCTATCTGTTGGGCTCGCCCGCTATCCGCCTCCTGGGCATCACCACCACCTTCGGCAACAGCTCGCTGAATGATGTTCATCCCTGCCTGTTGTCGATTCTCGAAGATACGGGACGCGGTGACATACCCGCCTATCCCGGGGCTTCCCGGGAAACCGTCAACCCCGCCGCCTCGCCCCGCGGTCGGGACACCCGCGCAGACAGCGAAGCGGCCCGATTTCTGGCCGAAACGGTACGGGAAAATCCCGGTACCGTGAGCGTCCTGGCCACCGGATCTCCGACGAACCTGCTCGGTGCCTACCGGCTCCATCCCGGTTTCTTTGCGGATACAAAACAGATTGTTCTTATGGGGGGAATCACAGAACCCCTGTTGATCAACGGGCGCCAAATGGGGGAGCTGAACTTTGCCAGCGACCCGTACGCAGCTCTCTACACCCTGTACGCAGGAGAGCCGTCGGCTGCGATGAGCGGCTGTGCAGAACCCAGCCGCTGTCCCACGGCGGTGATCAGCGGTAATCTCTGCCTCCAGGCATTGCTGAGCAGGGAGCGTTTCATCGCTTTTCTCGAAGAATCCAGCGACAGCGGGGCGAAGGCATTTGTCAACTACCTGGAAGAGAAGATTTTTCCCTGGTTCGGCTGGATAGAGAAGATGTACGGCCTGTCCGGCTTCCATGCCTGGGATGCTACGGCGGCGTTGTATCTCACCGATCCGCGGCTGTTCGAACCGAGAGAGGTGCTGCTCTGTTCGACCCTTGACGATCTGAAATCGGGTTTTCTACGCGCCGAGGAGGTTCCAGGCGCTCGGGAAAGGGGAGATCCCGGGAATCGGGAGGTCAGCAGCCGGAGTATGGACATCCCCGGCAAAATCCGTGACCTGTCGGCGTACTGGCAGTCGCTGTTCGCGGGTTGGCGAGCTGCGGGAACAGCCTGGCCCCAGTGAAATCAGACCCACCGGGCAACACGGTTCCGGGCATCCGAGCCAACCTCCCCACCATCCTCTTTCTCGTTTTCGTGCTCTTCTTTCTGTTCACCGCCCGTATCATCTACTCTCCCCTGCTGCTGTCCATCGAAGAGAGCCTGGGGCTCGGTCACGCCGAGGCCGCCACTTTCTTTCTCTTCATCACCATCGGATACTCGGTAATGATGATCTTCAGCGGTTTCGTGGCTGCCGCGATCGGCCATCGGAACACGATCGTCCTGGCCGTGGTTTTTGTCATTCTGGGCTTGGTCGCCGTGTCCCTCAGTTCCTCGCTCTGGGGGATGCGGGCCGCTCTGGTCCTGGTCGGTGTGGGCGCCGGACTGTACTTCCCCTCGGGAATCCCCACCCTTACCGCTTTGGTGGAGGACAGGGACGAGGGAAAAGCCCTGGCTATTCACGAGATTGGGCCCAATCTGGGCTTTATCCTAACCCCGATTGGTGCGGTCTTTGCCCTGCGATTCATGAACTGGAAGGCGGTGCTGCTCGTAGTTGCCTGCATCGGCGCGGTGGCGGGGATTCTGTTTTCGATCTTCGCCCGGGGTGGAAAGTTCCGAGGTAAACCGCCCCACCTGGCCAACGCCCGCCTGATCTTGAGACGCTCCTCCTTCTGGATCATGGCCGCTCTCTTTGCACTCGGCGCCGGGGCCGCCGTAGGTGTTTTTTCCATGACCCCCGCCTATCTGGTAAGCGAGCGGGGCATGAACCCGGAGTTGGTAAACACCATGGTCGGACTTTCCCGGCTCTCGAGCCTGGGGATTATCTTCGTCGCCGGTTATCTGGTGGATCGCTTCGGGGCTCCCCGGGTCATTGCGGTGGTGATGTTATCGGCCGGTCTGGCAACCGCGGCCATGGGTCTGGCCTACCGGCCGGCTCTGATCGCGGCGGTGTTTCTACAACCTATTGTCACAGCCTGCTTCTTCCCGGCCGGCTTTGCCGTGATCTCCCGAATCGCACCTCGAGAGATGCACAACCTCACCATTTCCTTCATATCCCCGATCGGTTACGCCGTCGGATCCGGGGTTGTTCCCCTGTTTCTTGGATTCCTGGGAGACCGTTTATCCTTCGCCTTCGGCTTTCTCATCTACGGCGTCCTCCTTACCGCCTCTGCGCTGCTGCCATCCTTGCTGAGGCTCGAACCGACCACAACGAAGGGCCCGTGAAAAAAACCGAAAACCTGTAGCCCCCGACCCGTTCGGCTGTGTAGAATGGAGATGAGGAGGAGGGAGAATGAGCTACGGATTTGGGATTATCGGACTCGGCTTGATCGCGGACTTCCACGCCAAGGCGATCCAGGCGATATCGGGATCAAGAGGCACGTTGGTGGCTTGCTGCTCCCGCAGTCCGCAAAAGGCCAAGGATTTCGCGGAAAAGTACAACTGCCGGGGCTATTCGGATCTCAGGGATTTTCTTGCCCACCCCGGACTTGACATCGTTAGTATCTGCAGCCCTTCGGGGGCCCACCTGGATACGGCCCTGGCCGCGGCCGAGGCGGGAAAACACGTGATCGCGGAAAAACCTCTGGAGATTACCCCGGAACGCTGTGACCGGATCATCGAGGCCTGTGAAAGGGCAAAGGTAAGCCTGGGCGGAATCTTTCAGTCCCGCTTTTCCGAGGTTGCCGGCCTGGTGAAGAGTACCCTGGAACAGGGCCGCTTTGGTACGCTTGTGCTGGGGGATGCCTACGTTAAGTGGTTTCGCAGCCAGCAGTACTACGACGACGGGGGCTGGCACGGCACCCGGGCTCTGGACGGCGGCGGGGCGTTGATCAACCAGTCGATCCACGCCATCGACCTGTTGCAGTGGTTCATGGGGCCGGTCGAGTCGGTACAGGCGTTTATCGGCACGGTCGGCCACAAACGCATCGAGGTGGAGGACAACGCGGTAGCTGCCCTGCGTTTTCGAAACGGGGCCTTCGGCGTGATCGAGGGATCCACCGCCGTGTACCCGGGCTTCCTCAAGCGTATCGAGATCTCCGGAACCGAGGGCAGCGTGGTGCTGGAGGAAGAGACCCTCAAGAGCTGGGATTTCACCGATAGTGCTCCCGGGGACGAGGAGATCCGGAAAAAACACGGCGCCGGAGCGGAGAGCGGAGGGGGAGCGGCGGATCCTGCGGCCATCAGCTTCCAGGGTCACCGCCGTCAGTTCGAGGAGTTCATCTCCGCCCTGGATGAGGGCCGTCCTCCTCTGGTAGACGGTCCGGAGGCCAAGAAAGCCGTGGAAATCATTCAGGCGATCTACACCAGCGCGAAGAAAGGCAAACCGGTTCAGCTTTCCTGAGCTTGGCCCGGGACACGGGTCCACGGGCGATATCTCGGAAAGGAACACTACAGCCATGCGTTACGACTTCGACACGCCCGTAGACAGGCGGGCGACCGCGTCGCTCAAATGGGACTACAGCAAGCGATTCACCGGATTGGAGGGGCTGCTGCCCCTGTGGGTGGCGGACATGGACTTCCCCGCCTGTGCCGAGGTGATCGAAGCACTCAAAGGCCGAACCGGACACGGAGTATTCGGCTACACCCTGGAACCGCAATCCTACTACCAGGCGGTGATCGACTGGATGCGGCGGCGCCACGGCTGGGAGATCCGCCACGGCTGGATGGTTTCCGCTCCCGGAGTGGTTCCCTCTCTCAACCTGGCACTTCTGGCCTACTCGCAACCGGGGGACGGCGTTATCATTCAGCCTCCCGTGTACTATCCCTTCAGAGAATCGATCGAGAACAACGAACGCCGGGTGGTGGAGAATCCGCTGCGGCTGGACGGGAATCGCTACTCCATGGACCTCGTTCAACTGGAGGAGAGGATCGACGAAAACACCCGTCTGCTGATCCTCTGCAGCCCCCACAACCCGGTCTCCCGAGTGTGGAGCCCTCAGGAGCTGGAGCGGCTGGTGGAGATCTGCACTCGCCGGAAGATCATCATCCTCTCCGATGAGATTCATCACGATCTGATCATGCCGGGACACCATCACACTCCCACCGCTTCCCTGTCCCGGGAAGCCGCCCAGGTGACCGTGACCCTGACCTCGGCTACCAAGACCTTCAATCTGGCCGGCCTAGGCTGCTCCCTGGTTATCTCTTCCAACCCGCAGCTGCGCAAAAGGTACCAGGAGAGCCAAAAGCGTATCTGCACCGGAATCGCTAACGCGCTCAGCACAGTGGCCACGGAAGCCGCCTATCGCCATGGCGAAAGCTGGCTCCAGCAGGTGCTCGAATACATCCGGGGCAACTACGAGTTTCTCACTGCCTTCCTGGAGCAACGATTGCCCGCAGCCCGGGTCGTCCCCCTGGAGGGAACCTATCTGGCCTGGGTCGATCTGAGGGCTCTGGGCCTCAGTGACGAGCAGCTCAAAGAGCGCATCCTCAGACAGGCACGGGTCTGGCTGGACGACGGGCCCATGTTCGGAAGCGGCGGCCAAGGCTTTCAGCGCATCAACCTGGCCTGCCCCCGCAGCACCCTGGAGCAGGCCCTGGAGGCCATGGTTCGGGTCTTGATCTGAGATTCTGGCTAAACCAGGGCGTGTTCCCGGCCGCGCCGGGGTGCGGCGGCCCAGATGCAGACAGTGGCCACCACCACGGCGATCATGCAGAACACGATGGCCGCTGAGTAACTTCCGCTCCGATCGTAGATTGAGCCGCCCAGGATCGGTCCGCCGAACAACCCGATTCCCAGAGCCAGCTGGAGCACGCCGTATATCATCCCGAAGTACCGTCCCTTGAAGATATCCGCGGCCGTGGCCGAGTCCATGGAGGGACGGGTGCCGAAACCCAAACCGAAGAACACGGCGTAGAACAGGGGCACCCCCAGCCCCGTGCCTGAGGGAACGGAAAGCAGGAACAGAGCACCCACCAGAATACTGATTGTTCCCGCCGTGTAGCTCCACTCCCGGCCGATCCGGTCGGAAAGCGCTCCGCTTGCAATCATCCCGCAGAAAACGGAGAAGCCGTATATCCCGACGACCACGGCGGAGCCCATACTGCTCATGCCCTTGCCCTGAAGCAGCACAGCCTGGTGGGTAATGATCGGCATGGTGGACAGGGGTCCGAGAATGAACTGGAACACACACAACCAGAAGCGCCGGCTGCGGAGAAGGGAAGAAACTACTTCCCGGGAACGTAGTGGAATACTTGCCAGCTCCGACGCCGGACCGGGAAGGGATTCTGAAACCGTGGAGGCCTGGGCGGAGCGGGGTTCATCTCCCAGGGGTTTCAGCCCCATCTGCTGCGGGTGGGACTTCTGGAAGAGGATGACCAGGGGAATGAGAACCGGACCGATAACCAGAGCCTGGACGAGATAACCGGCGCGCCAACCCCATCCGTTGATCACCAGCTGCAGCAGCGGAATGAAGGCGAGGGTTCCCGCCCCGGAGCCGCTGGCGATTATCCCGATGGCCGTGCCTCGCCTGCTGACGAACCAGTTGGAAATGATGATCGTGTTGGGCAGGAGACTGATCGCCCCGCCCCCGACGGCGCAGAGCACGCCGAAAAACAAGATCAACTGCCAGAACTCCCGGATGAAGAAGCAGAGGACCAGTCCGACGGCGACCACAGCCGCCCCGAAGGGAATCAGTCTCTTGATATCGATCCGATCCGAGAGGGTACCGACAACAAAGGCGTTGCAGGACAGGATCAGCCCGAACAGCGCAGGGGCCAGGGAGAACACCGTGCGGCTCCAATCGAACTCCTCCAGCATGGCCGGAAAAATCACGATGAAGGATTGCTGGATCGTGGCGCTCATGGCTACCGTGAAGAACGAGAGGGCTACTACGACCCAGCCGTAGTACATCCGCTTGAGAACAGGTGCTTGGTCCATATGTTCATTCTGCATGGTGAGCTCAGAGTATACAGATACTCCCTGAATGCTGCAAACCGCCCTTCCACGGCCGGGCCCAGCTGCTTGACCGGCGCCACCGCCCGGACCTTGCCCCTGGCGTAGCTTCCCGGCTATTCTATCGGGGCACCGTACGTGCAGGGAAACAAGTTCAACACCGGGGAGGTAAACAGATGCGCATAGCCCATATATCGGACTTTCATCTGCCCACGAAACCGGGCCAGCGCGTGAACGAAACGCTTCCCGATGCGAATCTGGTTCAGGCCGTTACGGTACTGAAGCAACAGGCTCCCAAACCGGATCTGATCGTTTTAGGAGGGGATCTGCTGGAGGACGGTCAGAAGGGCAACTATGAAGCCATCGCCGAGCTGTTCAAGGACGTTCAGGTCCCCCTCCTCACAGTTGTCGGAAATCACGACGATCTGAAAGCCCTGAAGAAGAGCTCCCTGGTGGAAAAGGGGAGGGGCTATTCCGGATACGCTTCGGTCGATCACGGGGAGTTTCATATCGTCATCCTCAACACCGCCGGAACCGGGAAGTCCTACGGGAAGATCGAGGAGGAGCAACTGCTCTGGTTGAGTCACGATCTGTGGGCGAATCAAGACAAACCCGCACTGATCTTCATGCACCACCACCCTATCCTCAGCCGCATCCCCTGGCTGGACAAGATGAAGCTGGAGAACGCCGAGGCTTTCTGGGAAATCATTCCCCCCTACTCGAAATACATTCTGGGGGTTTTCTTTGCCCACCTGCATATCCAGATCTCGACTACGGTCAGGGGGGTCCTGGTAGCCAGCCCTCCGGCTGTCTGCTTTCAGTACTCCGGAAACACCGACGCCTCCAAGATGGAGCTTTCCTTGGAGCGGCCCGGATTCAACCTGATCGATGTTGACGATTGGCAGGCGAGGGTTCAGACCGTTCGCTTCGCCCCGCCCTCCCGAGATGCAGCTGCAGGGGGAAAACACACCCCTGCGGAGGAGAAGAGTTCCCGGGAGGCATCCCCAGGCCAGGAAAGTACGAAGAACAGCTGAAGGACAGGAGAGCGCTTTGCGAATCACCCGGGAACAAACATGTGCCTTGTTGGTCGATGTGCAGGAGCGACTATTCCCGCACATGTTCGAGCGCAGTACCCTGGAGCGAAATCTGCCGATCCTGCTCAGGGGCCTGCGGATTCTCGATATCCCTCTGCTGGTAACCCAGCAGTACACCAAGGGTCTGGGCTCCACAATCCCGTTGCTCCGAGACACCCTGGGGTGGAACGGGGATGAACGGACTGCGGACAGCTCAAACCGTGCTGACAAAACCGCTGCGGCCGGGACCGATGCCGGCAAACCCTACGTTGGCAAACCCTACGTTGGCAAACCCTACATCGAAAAGATCGCCTTCAGCTGCTGGGGCGAGCCGGAGTTTCGCAAGGCTCTCAAGGCGCTCGGCCGAAAGCGGGTGTTGCTGGCGGGAATCGAGGCCCACATCTGCGTTCTCCAGACCGCTATCGATCTGAAGCAGGCCGGCTACACCCCCGTGGTGATCGAGGACTGCACCTCCTGCCGCCGGGAGAACGACCGGCGTACCGCCCTGAGGCGGCTTCACGCCGAGGGAATCCTGATCTCCAGCTACGAATCGATCCTCTTCGAGCTGATGCAGGAGGCCGGGACCGAAATTTTCAGAGCCATCTCCCGGCTGGTTACGGGGCAGGGACAATAGAAGCAGCTACCCTCATACGTTTATCCGAACAACAGCGCCGCGGCGATGATCAGGCAGGTGCTTGTGTGCATCATCACACCCAGGGCCGTCGCCGGAACCGGGTCGTTTTTCTCCCGCACGCTCCACTTCCCCACCAACCATACAAACACCGCTATCGGAATCACCGCCGCCAACCCGGCCCACGGATAGACGCCGGCCGGTACGTAGAGGATGATATTGATCCCCGCCAGGCAGTAGAGGGCCAGAACCACGGCCCGGGACCGCCGACGTTCAGATCCCGTCTGCTCGTACATCACCCGGTAACCCAAGATCACGGCCAGGGAGATCAGGGTGATCGGCACTCCGGCAGCAAAGGCCGGGCCTTCCAAGGTACCCGTCATGGCCAGGTACACTCCGCCGCTGATCAGCGGGGGAATGAACGCCGTGTACAGAAAAGCGTAGCGGAAGGGGGAAAAGACATAAAGAGCCCCAATGACTGCAGCTGCAAGGAGAAACACGAGAACACCGATGCCCACGGTGATCGTGAAGTACAGAAGCACAGCCAGGCCAATCACTGCCACGGGAGCGAGCACCAGGGGAATGCGGGAGGCCGGCAGGCGTTCGGGTGCGAACACCGGGTTGCCCGGAAGTTGCGGTTCCTTCCGTTCGGGTTTTTGAAACATCCGGTAATCCGAACCGAGCAGGTTGAGCATCTCCGCCGCTGCCAGGCCGACCAGCAAGAGCACGAAGCGCAGCCAGTGGAAGATCCCTCCGCGGGCTGCCAGGGCGGCTCCGATCAGAGCGGGCATCAGCACAGCCCCCAGCAGCCGGCTCCTGAGGAAGGCGAGGACCTTTTCGTAGAAAGGATAAGAGGCCTGCACCTATCCCACCGTTTTGGACAGGATGAACCCGAGGGCCAGCAATACCGTGGATATGGCGAACACCTGAACCGTCATCAGGATCGCCGGGGCGAAGCTGGATATCCGGTCGTAGTGCCTGCGGGTAATCATCAGCACTCTGATCACGATCGGCAAGGTGAGCAGGCAGAGAAGCGCCCAGAGGGGGAACAATTCGAGAATCACGCTGAGAGCCACCAGGCCGAACGCTACGCCGTAGTACAGCGGCGCCAGGGTCCGCACCGCCTTGCGGCCCAGGATCGTGCTCAGGGTGCGCTTGCCCACGGCGCGATCCGCCTCCGCGTCGGGCACATTCCCGATGTACAGTATTGCGTCCACCCACAGGCCGGCAACGATCCCGGCCAAAACGGCTGTCCAGGTGATCGTCCCTGTGAACAGAAAGAAGGTGCCGATCACCGGAAAGGGCCCGCTTCCCAGGAAGCAGATCAGATCCCCCCAGCCCCGATAGCCGAACTTCACAGGCGGTGCCGTGTAGAAGTAGCCCATCAGGATCCCCACCAGGCCTATCGGCAGGATGCGCCAATCCACCCGGAGAACCAGGTAGAGGCCGACCGCCGCGGTGACCGTCAGGCTTGCCAACGCCGAGACCAGGATCGTCCGGAGCGAGAAGAAGTACAGGGCGTATCCGTCCACGCTGCCGCTTTCGGCCAGCGGGTTGTCGTACAGCACCTCGGATCCTTTCTTGTAGACCCGTCCCTCGTCCAGCTTGTCTACCCCGGACTTGTAGTCGAAGTAGTCGTTCGTGAAGTTGGTACCGATGTTGGCGAACATCATACCCACCAGGATCAACACCAGCAGACCCCAGTTGAAGGGACAACCGGACCACCAGGCCACGACCGCCCCCAGGCAGCAGGGCAGCAGCACCGTGATCGTGTACAGAGCGCGGGAGGCTTGGATCCAGAGGGCTATGGATTTGAAAACGCTCCGTGACATAGCATCATCTCCCACCAGCAAAGGAACATAGCATGTTTCAAAGAAAGAAGGAACCTGATATCATGCGCGCCATGGCGCCGGGCTGGCTGAAACGCAACTGGTTTCTTTTCGGGATCCTGACGGCTCTCCTCCTGGGCACCCTCGTCCCGGGGATGGAGCTGGTTCTGAATCGCGACGGGATCGCCCGTACCGTTTTGATCGTGCTGCTGTTCCTGATTGCAGGCTTCACCCTACCCTCGGAAACCATCGCCGGAGGTTTGAAAGAATACAGACTGCACCTTTTCATTCAGACCTTCGTCTTCCTGCTTATCCCCGGGTTCTTCCTGCTCACCACCCTGCCTTTCCGTTCTCTTTGGGATCATCAGTTGTACGTGGGAATCTTCGCCGTGGCGGTTCTGCCCACCACCATCTCCAGCTGCATCGTGTTCACCCAGATTTCCGGGGGAAACGTCATGGGAACGATGTTCAACGCCGCCCTGGCCAACATCCTCGGAGTGGTCCTATCGCCACTGCTGCTGTCCCTGCTGATACGTGGCGGAGGTGATCCGCTGCCCGCAGCCGAAATGCTCAGGATCCTGAGAAACCTGGGCCTGCAGATGCTCGTACCCATAGCCTGCGGTCAGATCCTTCGCCGTTTCTTTCATGGAATAGCGACAAAGCAGAAGAAACGTCTTTCGGTGGCCAGCAACATCTTCATACTCTTCATCCTGTTTTTCGCCTTCTCCAAAACCGCGCGGAATCCGAACTTTGCCGGGAACCTGCACTCTCTGCTCGGCCCTTTCGTCTACCTGGCGGCGGCCCATAGCGTGCTCCTGCTGGCAGCCTACGCGGGCGCCCGGCTTTTCAATTTCTCCCGAGAAAACACGATCTCCGTACTCTACACCGCCCCTCAAAAAACCCTGGCCGTGGGGGTTCCCCTTATCTCCACCTACTTCGCCGCCACTCCCCAGGCCTTGGGCGTAGCCCTGCTGCCTCTGGTGTTCTACCACGCCTGGCAGCTACTGGTAGCGGGCTTCATAAAAAGCTCCAGACTCGTTCGGGCCCCGGAATCACGTTAACTGGTGTTACCCCTTGCGATCCTTCACACCTGCCAGAGCATGAATCCCTGACAGTTGGTGTATGTCTGGCTGAACCTTCCCCCCTGGCTGTAGCTGAGAACGTAGAGTTCAACGGTCTTGCGGATCTCCGGGGTTATGGGTGTGTAGCGACTGAAATGCCCGGCAAGCCCATTGATCGCTTCCTCCACGTCCATCTCCAGATGCACGCGAGGCTGGAGAAAGCGCAGCTCGGGTCGGTACCCCAGAGCGTACAACATACCAAAAGGATAGAGGATGTCACTGGGATAGCTGTCCAGCTGCTCGCCGAAGATTCGAGGCCAGAGCTCACTCTGAGAAAGACCCCAATTACCCCATCGGCTTCCCGACCAGCCGCTCAAATAACAGAAATTTCGGGAGGCTTCGATCATCTTTTCCAGCATGTCCGGAGAACCCACACCCGGGCACATGGAGGCGAAGACCAGATCGAAGGCTTTGTGCCAGCTCTCCGCGGCAAGGCTCACCTCTTCCCAGATTTTCTGCCTGACCCGAATATTCTCTTTTCCTTCTTTCGTGATTCTGTTTTTCAGGATCTTGACCATCGAGGCAGCCGGTTCCACAGCGGTCACCTCCGCTACCTGTGGCGACATCATTGCGGCGTAGTTTCCCGGGCCGGCTCCGATGTCGAGTACTCGAAACTCCTCCTGAAGAGCTCCTCTGTTTTGCAGCCAGCTGATAATCTGTTTGCGCCGTTCACGGCTTTCCTCGGATTCGCTGTGTTGCGCATAGCCGGAGGCCCGAACATTCCATCTCTGGATCTCGGCCTCTCCACCCCGGCTCCCCCTGCGATTCACCGCAGACCGCCTCTTGGCATCCAGCCAGGAGCGCTTCCAGACTTCGGGATTGTTTGTTATCGCCTCACCAGGCATAGGGGATTTCTTACTCATGAGACCGCTCGAGCAGGGGGTGAAAATAGTTTGAAAATAACATGGGGAAAACTCTCCGGCAAATCCTTACCGGTGAACCGCAGCCGCCAAAGTGTGCTGCCCGCGCTGCTTTAGATATCCCTGAAGCAGCTCTTTGAACAGCTTTGGAGCCAGCCTCAATCGTTCTATGGGTTCTACGTAGGCGATCCGCATTTGAGTCCTGCCCGGGTTCTCCTCGGGTGGAAGGTCGTAGAAACCGGACATCGGGGCTACGAGCAAGGTATATTTTTTCCCCTCCACTTCCACTACCCCCTCACGGGCGCAGTACAGCACGAACTCCATGGCATCGAAATCCTCCGCTACGATGCGGCGTACATCCACAACCGAGTAGATCGACGCGTCCGGGGAGGAAACGATGATCCCGGGTAGAGCCTCCCGGATCAGAGAGGTGAGCTCAACGAGCAGGCTTTGGTAGTATTCCCTCTGGTGATCGTACCAGCGGCCCAGCTCCTCCACGGGGACCCCGGCCAGCGCTCCAAAGATATACTGTCCGATCGCATTGGGACAGAGGTTGGCCGTATTTTCCGCCACGGCCCGGCTGTGGAACTCCTCGTTGTCGCTCACCAGAGCCCCGATGCGCAACCCGCAGGCATTCCATACCTTGGAAGAGGTCTCTATGCTGATTCGCCTGCCCTCGATACCTGGAACATCACGATCGGTGATACCCCAGATGCTCGTGAGGTCTCCACCTGTGTAGTACAGCTCTCGATAGGCCTCATCGCTTATCATCCACAAGTTGTGGCGTACGCACAGCTCGGCCAACTTCAACATCTGGGTTCTGCTGTAGAGCTGGCCCGTGGGATTGTCGTAGGGGATGACAAGGAGAGCACCGGGCTTGCTTTCCAGGATAGTCTGTTCGATGAGGGAAAGGTCGGGCAGGGTAAAACGACCGTTTTCCTGCAGGGTCCGCGTTATGGCGACCGTGCTGCGGCCCAGCCTTTTTGCCATGGACGTGTAGTTCGTATAGGTGGGATCGATGATCATCAACGGTCTATCCGCGGTTCCCACGTCCCCACAGACACCGAGAATGACCAGCTCCATGGCCTGGGACCCGCCGTCGGTGATCTGCACATGAAGCCGATCTACCTCGAAGCCACTGGAGGCAATGATATGACGGTAGGCTTCTCGGGTTTCATCCATGCCCACGGTCGGAGTGTAGCGCACCGCCCCGCTGCAAAACGGGCTGTCCTGAGCCCGCAGATCCGACAGACGCTGAATCATCGCCGGATGCATGGGAAGTGACACATTCCCTATGGCGAGGTTGACCGCCTGCACGGAGTCTTTTCGTTTGTGAAATTCGATCTGAGCCGCACGAATCGCGGAGGATTTTCGCTTCTGAAAATGGCCGGATAGCTCCGGCTTTCTGTACTTGTTCATGGTAACGTCCTAATGTAAATTCCCTCTACATTATGGCAGTAAAAACGGGAAACGATCAATCCAGCCGCCGCAGCTGGACGACACCCCGCCAGGTGAGTTCTATGAGACGCTCGCCATACTTCCGCACCCAGGGGTGATCTCCCCAGATCTCCAAGAGAAGATGGGAGAGAACGCCTCGGTCGAGCTCATCCGCCGATTTCGGCAGCTGAGCGAACCGCCCGTTCAGCTTCTCTCGCCCCGGGCTGTTCCGCCGCCGGATCATGGACAGAACCCCGGCCGCCGCGCCGACGCCGAGGTTGCGGGGCTCCACGCCCTGCTGCAGGGCAATGGCCATGGTGCCGTACAGACGATCCTCGATACCCAGCTTCCTGGGATGATCCCTGCCCACTCGCTGGACCAGATCGTTGAGATTGGGGTTGGTCATGCGCTCCAGCAGATCATCGGCGTACTCCGCGTAGCCCCGCTCGGAAAACAGCGGATCCCCGATTGAGGCGTGTTTGCGAATCAGGGCTGTTCCCGACTCCACGACAAAGGCCCGGCGGGCCGTTTCCATGATCCAGGGGTCGCCAGCCGCCTGACTCATAACGGTATACCCCTTGAGATCTGCCAGGTAGGCGATCAGGGCATGGATGGCGTTGTGCCCATAGAGCTTGGCCTCTTCGAAGGGAAGCAGATCCTCCTTCTCGATGAACACCTCGATCCCCCGCCGGCAACCGGGCAGGCGGATTCTGGAAATCAGAATGCGGTTGAACTCTTCGACGAGAATGGCCCGGGTGAAATCCGGTGTTATGGCGGCCAGACCGAGCCGCTCGATAGTCGCCCGATCGTTGATCACTCCGCTCATCTTGCCGATAACGGTGTTCAAAAATTGAACATTCTTTTGGATCGTTTCGGGGATAAGGGGGCGGACCTGCTCGCCCAGGATCTCGGCGGCCCGGTTGTTGTTCTCCGCCGTGTAGATGATGGTGGGCAGAGACTCCTCCGGGGTGCCGCTGCGGGCCGCCAGGCCCCGCGCCAGCAGGCTGACCACGCTGGCCTGCCCGCCGGCCGAATAGATATCCACGCTGGGCAGGGCCGTGCACAGCTCCTCCGAGGCGGCCACGGCCTCCACAAAGCTCTCCGCCTCCTGCGCCACGGTGGCGTTGAACAGCTCCACGCCTTCCACCGTGGCCCGATCGATCCGCCTCCGCCGGGCGATGTTCACCGTGTAGCGCCCGCCGTTGCGGCGCACCGCATCGATCAACTGCGGATCGATATCCACCACGGCGAAACGGCTGAAGTTGCCTGTCCGGTAGGCCTCGTAGAGAAACAGGGCGCTCTGGATGGGCCCGAAACCGAATCCCGTGTATATCTTCCCCGTTCCGGATTTCATCTGTTCCGCCTTTCGTGGTACTATCGAGGCAATGTTGAACGATCGATCGAGGAATGTCAAAACCCTGATATGATGAAAGCGAGCGTAGATCCACAAGAGCTGAAAACAAAAATCCGGAAGATCCTGCCGGAGATCACCGAGGTTCGGCGCGGGCTGCACCGCATTCCCGAGACCAAGCTGGAGGAGCGGGAGACCTCCGAGCGTATCCGTCAGCTGATCGCCGATACGGGGATCGAGCTGCTGGATCCATACATCGGCACCGACGTGGTTGGGCTTCTATGGGGGGCAAAAGCCGGCAACCCCGATAAGTCCGGCAGCCGCGGGGGCCCCAACGTCACCCTCCGGGCCGACATCGACGCCCTTCCCATCACCGAGGCTAGCGGTAAGAGTTGGGCCTCCGAGCACCAGGGCAGGGCCCACTCCTGCGGCCACGACGGTCACATGGCCATCCTGATCGGCACTCTCAAGTTGCTGGACGGCTTGAGAGAGCGCTTCGAAGGCAGCATCCGCTTCGTGTTTCAGCCGGCTGAAGAGGAGGCCGGGGGCGGCCGGATGATGGTGGACAGGGGGCTGCTGGACACCGACCCCAGGCCTGCGGCGGTCTTTGCCCTTCACGGCTGGCCCGGTATACCGGCCGGTGCCATAGCCGCCACCCCCGGAGCGGCCATGGCCGCCCAGGACCGCTTCAGTATTACCGTCAAGGGCAAGGGCGGCCACGGGGCTGTGCCCCACAAGGCCATCGATCCGATCGTGACCGCCGCCCAGGTGGTGGGCGGGCTTCAGACCATCAAGTCCAGGTCCCTGGAACCGATTTCTGCCGGGGTGATCTCCGTGTGCACCATTCACGGCGGCACCACCAGCAATGTCATCCCCGACGAGGTGGTGATGGAGGGCACCACCCGCTACTTCGACAAGAAGGTCCAGGAGGTGATCCGCTCCCGCATGGAGGAGGTGGTTCGGGGAATCTGCGCTTCCGCCGGAGCCGACTACGCCTTCCACTACAACGAAGGCTACATCCCCCTGGTAAACGATCCCGGGAAGGTAGAGTTTCTCCGGACCGTGGTAAAGTCGTACCTGGGTGAGAAGGCCTGGATTCCCGATCTTCCCCCGTCAATGGGGGCGGAGGATTTCTCCTTCTACCTGGCCAAGATCCCGGGGGTATTCCTGCGCCTGGGCCTGGGGGAAGATTCACCGAGCCTGCACAGCGCGCAGTTCGATTTCAACGACGAAGCGATCGAGTCGGGGATCACGGTCATGAGCGCCCTGGCCCTGGAAACTCTGGCTCAGACTGCCCGCTGATGATACGCGGACACAGGAGAGGGCGGATAAAGATGCAAGTTCGGGAGTACGTTCAGCGGTGAAGCGCAACGCCATCGTGGCCCAGTCCGGAGGTCCCTCTCCGGTGATCAACGCCTCCCTGCTCGGCGTTCTGGAGGGCTGCCGGGAGTTTCCCGAGCACATCGATAGGATCTACGCGGCCTGGCACGGGGTAGAGGGGATCCTCCTGGAACAGCTGGTCGACATGGGGGACCAGGATCCGGAGGAGCTCCGGCTGCTGCGCACCACCACCTCCGCCGGTGCGGTGGGAACCTGCCGCTACAAGCTCACCTCGGATCAGGCTGAGGATTTCCGGCGCATCATCGATGTGATGCAGGCCCACGACGTAGGTTACTTCTTCTACATCGGCGGCAATGACTCTATGGATACGGCCCACAAGGTATCCGGGCTGGCCGCCGAACGCGGAGTGGAGCTTGCGGCCACGGGCGTTCCCAAGACGATCGACAACGACGTGGGGGATCCCGAGTTCCGGCTGATCGACCACACCCCGGGCTACGGCAGCGCCGCCCGCTACTGGAGCTACATCGTTCAAAACGTGAACGAGGAGAACCGGGGCATGAGCGTGTCCGAATCCGTGGCCGTGCTCCAGGCCATGGGCCGCAAGTCCGGCTGGATACCGGCCTCCTCGCGCCTGGCCGATCCGGAGCGGCGGATGCCCCTGCAGATGTACTTCGCCGAAGCAGACCACAACCTGGAGAGCCTGGCTGAAAACGTGAATCGGGAGCTTCAGCGCAGCGGACGCTGCATCGTGGTGGTGAGTGAGGGATTCGATGTGGGCGGCCTGGGGGAGCGGCACGACGGCTTCGGCCACATCGAATACGGAGCCAGTCAGAATACGGTAGCTCAGGCCGTGGTCAACTACCTGAACCAGGCAGGCTTGAGGAGCCGCGGCTATGCCACCGGTCAGGTGCCCGGAGTGCTGCAGCGTTCCACCTCGATCTACGCCTCCACCGTGGATATCGAGGAGGCCTACCGGGTAGGCCGCAAAGCCGTGGAAGTGGGGGTAACAGAAGGTAGCGGCTGGATGGCCACCATCCTGCGGGAATCGGATTCCCCGTACAGGGTACGCTACGACAAGGTACCCCTGGGCGAGGTGGCCGCCTCGGCCCGGCAGCTTCCTCCCGACTGGATCAGCGCCGACGGATTGGACGTTACAGATGACTTCATCCGCTACGCCCGGCCCCTGATCGGGAACCAGTGGCCCCGGATCCCCGTGGAGAACGGGCTGCAGCGCTTCGCCCGCCTGGAGATCCGCTTCATCGACAGGAAGCTCCCGGAATATGTTCCGGTACGCTTTCGACGGTCAGAATAGACCCTGAAACCCTTGAATCACTCCACCGGAATGCCGAAGTAGCGCACCGCGTTGTTCCAGCAGATATCCCGCACGATCCCGCCCAGGTGGGGGATGTCCGCCGGCAGCAGCCCGGCTTCCACGTCCCGGCCGAAGATGTCGCACAGCAGGCGGCGGAAGTACTCGTGCCGGGGATAGGAGAGGAAGCTGCGGGAGTCGGTGAGCATGCCCACGAACTGCGAGATCAGTCCGATGTTGGACAGCGCCTCCATCTGGGCCCTCATGCCGTCGATCTGATCGTTGAACCACCAAGCCGAGCCGAGCTGCATCTTGCCGGCGACCGTTCCATCCTGGAAACTGCCCAGGATCGAGGCGGCCAGCTCATTGTCCCGGGGATTGAGGGTGTAGACGATGGTCTTGGCCAGCTTCCCTTCCCCGTCCAGACGATCGAGAAGGCGTACCAGGGGCCGGGCGATCTCGAAGTCCCCCATGGCGTCGAAGCCTGTATCCGGCCCGGCCGCGGCGAACATGCGGCTGGAATTGTTGCGCAGAGCCCCGAAGTGAAACTGCTGGGTCCAACCGGCCTCCCCGTCCATCCCGGCCAGCTCGAAGAGTACGGCGGATTTGAACTTGAGGATTTCCTGCCCTGTCAATGATCCCCCGGCCCGGGCTTTTTTGAAGATCCCGGCCACCTGTTTCTCCGTGTACTCGGCGGCGTAGGGCTGCTCGATGCCGTGATCCGAGAGCCGACAGCCCAGTGAGTGGAAGTAGCGGTGACGCCGGCGCAACGCCTCGAGGAAGCTCGGGTAGTCGCCGATCGGCAGGTCAGCCGCCTTTTCCAGCCGGATGATCCAGGCCATGAAACCTTTGGGATCCTCCACGGCCATGGCCTTGTCCGGACGGAAGGCGGGAAGAACCTTGATGCCGAAAGTGCCGGCTTCCAACTCCCCGGCCAGAGTGCGGTGGTGGGACAGATCGTCGGTGGGATCATCGGTGGTGCAGACAACCTTCACGTTGAAATGTTCCATCAATCCCCGGGCGCGGAACTCCTGCTTCGACAGCAGGGTATTGCAGTGATCGTAGATCTCCCGGGCCGTAGCGGGGCACAGCAGCTTGTCGGTGAGGCCGAAGGGATCTTTGAGCTCCATATGGGTCCAGTGGTAGAGGGGATTACGCACGGTGAAGGGAACGGTTTCGGCCCAGGCGGCGAACTTGTCCCAATCCGGGGCCTCCCCGGTGATCAGGCGCTCCTGCACTCCGAAGGCCCGCATGGAGCGCCACTTGTAGTGATCCCCGGCCAGCCAAATGGCGGTCAGGTTTTCGAACTGCCGGTTGGCCGCCACCTCTGCCACCGGAAGGTGGCAGTGATAGTCGAAGATCGGCAACCCTTCAGCGTATTCGTGGTACAGCCGGCGGGAGGCCTCGCTACTCAACAGAAAATCATCGTCCAGAAAAGCTTCAGCCATAAACCTCTCCCCTGTCTCTACTGCACGGCGCCCACGCCGAGGGTTTCCAAATGACCTCCGATGTGGCGCTCCAGTGCCTGCCAGTACTCTTCGATATGCTCATGGAGGGCCGCGAAGAACGATTCCGCGATCTCCGGATCCCTGAGCAGCTCTCCGTAGGTGATGTGGATCAGCTGACGGCTGTCCGAGTTGTCGAACAGACCGGGCAGATCTGGGTCCGACAACTCCGCCAATGGAGGAACATTGTCCAGGTTGGTGGTAACGTGGTAGTAGCTGGTGGCCTTGCCGAACCTGTCCAAGGCGGCCTGGTGCAGCCTTCGGTATAGGGCCGGTTCCTCCACCGCCATGATCTTCACTGCCTCCAGCCAGTTGGTACCGGCGGTCTTGAGGTGGAAGCATCCCCGGGTGAGCCTGCCCACGACCGGAAAGGCGGAGAATTTATCGCTCCCCGAGTGAACCGAAATCCGGTACCCGAGATTTCTTGCCAGGGCGGCATGGGTGGCGAAGGTCCGTTCGAGCTCCTGAAGATCCCCGATGTAGTCAATCCCCTTCTGGAACTCCCCCACGAAACGCGGGGCCAGAGAGGTGATCTTTATCCCCGCTTCTCTGGCCTCCAGGGCGACGAACAGGTGCGCTTCGGCAGTGGTAGGTGTTTCGGTTTCGTCCACCGACAGCTCGAAATCGAAGGATCCCTCCCCCTTGACCTCCACGCCGGCTCGATACAGGCGTACGCCGTGTTCGATCGCCTGGCCGTATATCAGGGCGGTACGGGCCAGGACCTGTTTGGTGAAGGAGATCTTCTCTCCGGTATCCAGTGCCGTCTCCAGGCTCAGGTAGCGTTCCTCGATGCGGCGCCGATATTCCTCCTCCAATCCGGCGTAGGCCTCTGCGATCCGGGCCTCCTCGGCGGTGGCAAACTCGTTTTTAATATAGTCGGATACATCCGCGGTGATCATGGTGTAGCCGATGGCTAAGGCGGTGCGCACCCAATCTTCGCTCTTCAGATGGTCTCCGTCCGCACCCCAGGGTTGTTCATATCCCTCCTGGAACACCGCCCAGGTAGAGGCATCCAGCACCTGCTCGTAGTCCCGGCCGGTCAGGTCCAGCTCCCGAACCGACTGCTGGGCCAGAACGGGGGCGGCCCGGTAACGTTTCATCACCCGCAGGTGTCCCGGTCCGGCCACGCCCAGGCGGTCTCCCACGCCGAAGGTGATCTCCCGATCCGCCAGGGGCGAGGGCGCGGTGAAGGGCAAAGCCCGGCGCAAGGATAGCGCGTTGGCGTGGCTCAGCGCGGCGAACAGGGCGCTTGAGCCGCCTTCCATCTCGACAACCTCTCCCTCGAATCCGGCGAACGCCTCGGTTGATCCGAAGATCCCCAGGACCCGATCCCAGGCAAAGGCCGGTCGGTTTCGCGAAATCCCGGGCATCTTCAGCAGGGCGAACACGGCGCCATCTGCCTGCGTCAGCGACCGAGGATACAGCAGCTGCGCAGCCGCCTCATTCGCTGCACCAGCTGCAGCCGCATCAAATCCAGTGGGTCCGATAATCCCCGCCCTCCGGGCCTCTTTGCTCCATAGTTCGATTGCCTGTCTCTCGATGTTCATTTCAACTCTCCCCTTTGACACGATGTAGCACCTCTCCGGCATGATCCACGAAAAGAATCCCCTCGTCTTCCCGGTTTTGGTAATCCTGGAGGCGAATGTCTGCCGGATCCATATAACCCAGATTGAGCTTTTTACACTTCTGCTGGTCGATCCCTGTGGCCAGGATCACCTGGATACGCGGTTTTTCCACCCCGTTTTCGTAACTGCCCAGCCCTCTCACGTGGACCGAATGAGCCAGAACCCCCCGGGGCACGTCCCGGAAACGATCCCACTGCTTGAGATAGTATTCGGCCACATGGTAGCCGGTCTTCTCGAGGTAGTGGCCCCAGGTGTAGGACACCTCCTTGAGGTGGGGAGCGTAGATGATAAGCTTGCCCCCGTCGGCAACAATCGGCTCCAGCTTGTACATCACCTTGCCGCACAGCCACATCTCGTCGTACATTTCAGGGGCTTTGCCCAGAACGGTGTGGTACGGCCGGTCCTTGTACACCACATGCATCTGCTGCGACAGCTCTGCAGCCCGGGACCAGGCCTGCTCCTCGGATCCTGCAAACAGACCCGCCAGCCTGCCCCGCTCTCCCCCCTGTCCCACGACCATGCAGATGCAGTGCCGGGGAACCGTCACCATCTCCGCGGCTCGATTGACCACCTCTCGCACCGGGGTGTTTTTCCTGCCGATTGTCTTCCAGCAGCTGATCACCGCCCCCAGCCAGTGAAAGAAGTGCAGAAAATCTCCCCCGGAGATACCGGGAAACAGGTACTTGCTGCCCCCGGAAATCCCGACCACCTCGTGGGGGAACACGGGCCCCAGAATGAGCAGCAGATCGTAGTCGAAGATTTCCCGGTTGATGTCCACATCCACCGCTTCCCGAAACAAACCGCCGGTGATTCTCTCGATCTCCTCCTCCGGGATGGTTCCGATCTTGGTAAGAGTCCCGGGCAGATCCCAGCGATGATTGAGAAAGCTCGAGTCGGCGAACTGCCCGGCTTTCCTCTCCGGGCTGATCCCGTAAAGTTTCAGGATCTGATCGTCTGTTAGGGGATGATGGGAACCCAGGGCAACCATGAAGTCAAGCTTCTTGGCCTGAGTGCCGATCACCTCTTTCACCGCGGTGATCATCCGGGGCAGAGGACAGGTGCGGGTGGTGTCCGGGGTAAGCACCAGCACCTTCTTTCCCCTCACCAGTTCCTCCGGAGTTCCCTCGGCGATGATCGCTCTGGCCTCCTCAAGTTCTATGTCGAGATTCGGATTTCCTCTTCCTGCCACCATGATACAGCCAACTCCTCTCTACAGATTCTTCCACGGAGGTGTATCCGGGAGAAGTCTGTTGAATTTCTCTATCAAGTTATTCTCATACTCTCCGGCATACTCACCGGAAAAAAAACATTCCAGGGCTTCCTCCCGCAGAAGTTCCCAGGACTGCTCTTCACTGCCGGGATTGATCGGGTAAAATCGAGCCCCCACAGCTTTGGCCGCTGCCATATCCCCCGGCCCATCCCCGATCATCAGCATCCTCTCAGCCGAATATTTTTCTCCCGCAGCCAGAGCCAGATGCTCCTGTTTCTTGCCCAGCTCCTGACCGGCGATGATGCGCACGTATTCGGCGATGCCGTGTTCGCTCCACTCCCGCCGCAGTGCCTGCCCGGGAGTGCTCGATACCACGACAACATCGGCTCTCTGCACCATCCTCTCCAGGGCTTCACGAACTCCGGGCAAGGGCGGAAGATCCACCACCATATCCGCGATCGAGTTGTTCACAGCCTCGGACCACTTGAGGGTCTGAATAAGATCCGGCTCCGGATTGCGATCGATCTCCGCCTTCAGGGTCGGATTTCCAAGAGAGGAGGCTTGCGCTACCCACCTGCGCAGCGCCGGCACCTCCGGAATCCGGCTGCCGCTTCTGCGGACCTCCGGGCGCTGCCGCAGCAGGTCAAACACCCGCAGCAGGGCGGGGAAACGGTTCTCCCCCCGCCACTGGGAGTAGAGGTTGACGAAATCCGCCGCTTCCCGGACGTACCTGCTGATCGGCTGCAGCTTCCAGTGCTTGATAAGGTTGGGAACGAAGCACTCCTTGTGCTTCAGCTCCATGCTGGGGAAGACACAGCCGTCGGAATCGACCCCGATAAAAAACGCACACCGGGGTTTGAGGTTTTTCAGCTCCTCCCTGCTCACGGGTGGTTAGATATTATCGACAAGATATCCGCCATCCACCGCCAGACTGATGCCGGTGACGAAACCGGCAGCTGCGTCGCTGGCCAGAAACAGCAGGGCTCCGGCCAGCTCGTCTGTTTCGCCGAAACGGCCGTAGGGCGTGCGGGCGATGATCGCCTTGCCCCGATCCGTCAGCTCCCCGGTACTCTCATCGTACAAAAGCGCCCTGTTCTGCTTGCCCACGAAGAAACCGGGAGCGATGGCGTTGACCCGGATCCCGTGGGGAGCGAACTCCTTGGCCGAGGCCTGGGTCAAATTCAACACCGCGGCCTTGGCCGCATCGTAAGCCCAGACACCGGACAGCGGTATGTAGGAAGCCATGGAAGCCATGTTGATGATTGCTCCCTTGACCTTCTTGTCGATCCAGTAGGAGGCGAACACCTTGGTGGGAACCATCAACCCGGCAACCAGGTTCAATTTGAGCACGAACTCGAAGGTCTCCATGTCCTGATCCACGAAGGGACACTTTCCCCTGTTGCCTCCAACGCCGTTGATCAGCAGGTTCGGCGCTCCGAAGCTGCTCTCCGTCGCCTGGATGGCTTTGCCGACGGCCTCCTCGCTTCCGGTGTCCGTTTCATAGCCGAAGAGCCTATCCTCGATTCCCTCGATTTCGCCTTTCAAGCGGGTCATTGCCGCATCGATGGTGCCCTCTAGATCCCAGAGCGCGACCTTTGCGCCTGCTTTCAAAATAGCGGCAGCCAGAGCCGCGGCAATGGCGCCGGCTCCCCCGGTGATGACCGCTACCGTATCGGACAGTCCGAACATCTGCTCCAGGTATCGATTCTTTTCACTCATTCCCTCAATCCTCCTCAGATTTTATTCCACTCGGTATGGAAACTCCCCTCTCTGTCCACCCTCTGGTAGGTGTGAGCGCCGAAGTAGTCCCTCTGGGCTTGAATCATGTTCGCCCACAGGCGCGGGTTTCTATAGGCATCGTAGTAGGTGATTGCAGAGGAGAATCCCGGCACGGGCACACCCATCTGAATGGCCGTGGACACAACCTGGCGCCAGCGCTCCTGGTTGTTCTGCACGATCTCGGAGAAGTAAGGATCCATCAGCAGGTTTCGCAGATTCGGATTTCGGTCGTAGGCCTCCTTGATCTTGCCGAGGAACTTGGCCCGGATGATGCAGCCTCCACGCCAGATCATGGCGATCTCCCCCAGCTTCAGCTCCCAGCCGTGCTCTTCGGCGGCGGATTGCATCAGTGAAAAGCCCTGAGCGTAGGAGCAGATCTTGGAGGCGTAGAGGGCCTGGCGGATCGATTCGACAAACTCCTCCTTGTCCCCGTCAAAGGCCATCTTCGGTCCGGAGAGCACGGAGGAGGCATCCACCCGTTCCTCCTTCACCGCGGAGATACAGCGGGCAAAGACCGCTTCCGCCACCGTGGGTGCGGAGATACCCAGATCCAGGGCGGACTGGCTGGTCCACTTGCCGGTGCCCTTCTGCCCGGCCTTGTCCAGGATCACCTCCACCAGGGGCTGCCCGGTCTCCGGATCGGTTTTGGAGAGAATATCAGCGGTGATCTCGATCAGATAGGAGTCAAGCTCTCCCCTGTTCCACCCGGCAAAGGTCCGCTGCATCTGCTCGTGGTTCATCCCCAGGGCATCTTTCATCAGCATGTATGCTTCTCCTATGAGCTGCATATCCCCGTACTCGATCCCATTGTGCACCATCTTCACGTAGTGCCCCGCTCCGTCGGTCCCGATATAGGTGCAGCAGGGCTGCCCATCCACTTTGGCGGCGATATCGAGGAAGATCTTCCCAACCTGCTCATAGGCCGCTTGGGTTCCACCGGGCATAATGCTGGGTCCGTGCAGGGCGCCTTCCTCTCCGCCGGATACGCCGGTGCCGATGTAGCGAAAACCCTTGGCCTCCAGCTCCCGGGTGCGGCGAATCGTGTCTTGAAAAAAGGAGTTGCCGCCGTCGATCAGGATGTCCCCCTTTTCCAGAAACGGCACGAGCTGGTCGATCATATCGTCCACCGGCTTGCCCGCTTTCACCATGATCATGATCGTACGGGGTTTCTTCAAAGCCCCGAGAAACTCCTCGATACTGTAGCCGGCAACGATCTTTTTACCGCCGGCCCGCTGCTCCATGAACTCCCGCGTACGTTCGGCCGTGCGGTTGTACACGGCCACCGCATATCCCCTGCTCTCCATGTTGAGCACGAGGTTTTGCCCCATTACGGCCAATCCAACGAGCCCTATATCCGCTTGCATCATCTTACCCTCCGCAAACTCAAGATTTTTTGATTTCCAGCGAGCTGCCCACCGGAGCTATGACCAATTCTATACCCAGGGCTGCCACTCCTTCTACGTCCCGCATCGCCGAATCCATGACAAGGACATCGATATCCCCGGCCCTGGCAAAAACACTGAAGGCCGTACTTCCGAACTTGGAATGGTCGGCCAGCATCACCGCTGTCCTGGAAGCCTTTATCACGGCGCTCTTCAATTGACTCTCGATCACGTTTTGAGATGAGAAAGCCCCGTCCCGCGAGAAGCCCGTCGTGCCCATGAAACAGGTGTCTATTTGGATATCTCGGATCGTCTCCAGCGCTCCCGGACCTATGAAGGAGCAGGCTTCCGGGCGGAAGCTTCCACCTGTGGAAAACAGGGAGATGCCCGGGGAATCGACAAGTTCGAGAATGGCATCCAGGGAGTTGGTAACCACCCGCAGCTCCATATCCCTGATCTCCCTGGCCAGGGCCGCACAGGTGCTTCCCGCATCAATGAATACGGTCTCACCGGGCCGGATCAGCTCCCGGGCCTTGCAGGCGACGGCCCGCTTCTCTAGGGTATGCTCGGACTGGCGGATCGAAATGGTTCGCAGGCGTCTCTCATCTTCGGCGAGCATGGCCCCGCCGTGAATGCGGAAAAGCTTGCCCCTTTCTTCCAGAAAGCTCAGGTCCTTGCGGATGGTCACCTCTGAAACTCCGAATCGTTGGGTCAGATCCTGAACGCTCACCTTCTTCAATCGATTGATTATGGCAAGAATGGCCCCGTATCGCTCGTTTTGATAGATTTCCTGCTCCATCAAGCTACACTTTCGTTTGCTTTCTAAATTCGAACAATACCGAAAGATCGGAACGGGGTCAAGACGAAAAGCGGTTTTCCTTTTCCCTGTTGACCTGCCACGGGGATGCGGGATTAAATGGTTCCATGACCGAAGTACTATCCCAGCAAGACGCGTATCTCAAGAGTTTCGAGGCCACGATCACCGCTGTTCAGCAGCAAGAACAGGGCGGTGAGTCGCCCCCGGCAATCGCCCTGGACAGAACGGCGTTCTTTCCCGGAGGCGGGGGCCAGCCCCACGATCTCGGCTGGATCGCCGAAATCCCCGTGATCCGGGTGAAACGGCAGGGAGAGTGGATCTGGCACTGGCTGGAAGCGAATCCCTCAGGGGGTGCTCCGGAACAGGGAGCGAAGGTACAGGGGCGGATCGATTGGCAACGTCGTTATCGGCTGATGCGTACCCACACGGCCTTTCACATCCTCTGCGGGGTGGTCTGGCGCGACTACCAGGCCCAGGTCACCGGCGGCAACATGGGGGAACTCCACGGCCGGATGGACTTCGAGTTCGAAACCCTCAAGGCGCAGCTGGTCCAAGAGATCGAGGAAAAGATCAACGCCGAGGTACAGGCGGCCCGCCCCGTGCAGGTCCGCTTCCTCGCCCGGGAACAAGCCTTCAAGATTCCCGATTTGATTCGAACCAAGATCAACCTTCTTCCTCCACAGATCCAGGAGGTCCGCATCGTGGAGATCGAAGGATTGGACCTGCAGGCCGACGGCGGCACCCATGTGGCCAACACCCGGGAGGTGGGTAACATCCGCGTCAGCGGCTACAAGAGCAAGGGACGCATCAACAAGCGGATCGAGCTGACCCTTGAGCCCTGAGCTTCAGCCCAGCTTTCGGAAGTAGAGAAGCTCTTTTTCCCGCAGCCGCACGATCAAGGTTTCCGGGCGCTCTTCGACAACCAGGGCGTCTCTGTGTTCGGGCTTCAGAAAGCCCTCTGCAACCATGTGATCCACGAAATCCAGGAGCCTGTCGAAGTAGCCGTGCACGTTGAGCAGTCCGACCGGCTTGAGATGAATGCCCAGTTGATACCAGGTGAACACTTCGAAGAACTCCTCGACCGTTCCGATACCCCCGGGCAAGACGATGAAGGCATCGCTCAGATCGTACATCATCGCCTTCCGTTCGTGCATATTCTCCACCACGTGCAGCTCGGTCAATCGAAGTGCCTCGACCATTTCGTGGATCCGTTTGGGAATGACCCCGATCGCCTGTCCGCCGGCGGCGAGCACGGAGCGGGCCAACTCTCCCATCAAGCCCACACTGCCCCCTCCGTAGATCAGGGTCAGACCGTTGGACACCAATACGGCACCTAGATTTCGTACAGCCTGCCCGTACTCCGGTTGCGTTCCGGAGCTGGAGCCGCAAAAAACGCAGACCTTCCTCAACGGTTTTTTCATCACTTCCAACCTTAGTACGGGAGCTCACCAGGTGTCGAGGCCGGATGTCTTCAGGTGCGAACCAGCCCCCGAAGCAGCTCTTGTAATGTTGGAGAATGCTGATAGAATAGCGCCAGGAAGCTATAATGGAGCGTTACGAAAAACTCTTCGATGCGGTTGGCTGGATCGGATTCGCCCTGCTTACCCCGGTGGCCCTGTACGTATTCGGCCTCCAGTCCGTGGTTAAAATCATGGATACGAAACTCGGATTTGCCGGCCGGCCCGAGTTCTGGGTGCTGCTGTGCTTCGCTCTCGTGCTGCTGAGAATCTTTTTCGGAGGCGAGCACATCATCCTGCCCCTGTTTCTCGGCTTTGCCGGGGGATTCTTCCTCCTGGCCCTGGTAGCCAGAGTCGGATTCATGGGCTGGTTCTGGCGTCCGGCAACCCGGCAGTTCTTCTTTCGCAACGACGGACTTACCTTCTGCGTCGGGGCGGCGGTCCTGTTCTTCGGGTTGATCTTCAGCTACTTCCGAAGAATAAGCCTGCTCGTCCAGTTTCTCATCCTGATCCTGCTGCCCATGCTCATCCTCCTGGCCGTGAACGCTCTCACCCTGATCTAGGTGAAAGCCTCACAGAGCATGCGCATCGCCGTAACAGCGGATATTCACCTGCGGGAATCCAATCCGGAACGTCTGCAGAACCTCGAAGCCCTCATCCAGCAGCTTCTGTCCCAGAAAATTCACCACCTGCTCATCGCCGGTGACCTGTTCGACGGTACCGACAACAGCTATGCCGGTTTCGATTCGCTGGCTCAGCGTTTCCCGGAGATTCAGTTCATTGTCATTGCGGGAAACCACGATCCGGATCTACGGCAAGATCTGTTCGCTTCCGGCAATATCCGGGTGTTCGTGAAGCCGACCTTGAAACGCATCGATCGACTCGCCATTCTGTTTCTGCCCTATCGAGAGGGCTCCACCATCGGAGAGGCGATCTCGGCTTTTCGGGACTCCGGGCGACTCCGATCCTGTCGCTGGATCCTCGTTTCCCATGGCGATTTCCCCGCTCCCAGGCCAGAGGCAAACGGTGGAGAGAGAGGCTACTTTCCACTGACCCGGGAAGATCTGGCGCGCTTCCAGCCGGTCAAGACGATCCTGGGTCATATCCATGTCCCCAACGGCACTACCGCGGAGGTCCTCTACCCCGGCTCGCCCTACCCGATCACCTCGGATGAATACGGACAGCGTCGCCTCCTTGTCCTGGATACCAAGACCGCCGCGGTTACCGAGCTGGCCCTTACCCATCCGCCGGTGCGGGTACGCGCCGAAATCTTCCTGATTCCCGACGGCCGGGAGGAGGAGCAGATTGGCAGGCAGCTTCAGTCGATTCTCGCCGGGCAGGGACCCCCGGAGAAGCTCGTGGTTCAGGCGTTTCTCAAGGGCTACAGCGTTTCCCGGCGCAAGGCTCGGGGATACCTGGAGACCTTCCTCTCGGAAAAGGCAATCCCCTGCGCCGGCATCGATCTGCAGTCCTTGAGGGACAATGAACAGGAGAGCCTGGCAATCCTGGCAGAGGCCGTCCGGCAGCGGGTCGCCGGCTTGAAGCTCAACTACCCGGAGGCGGAGCAGTTGAAGCAAGCGGTGCTGGAACAAGCCCTCGAAATCGTGTACGGAGCCTGAGAGCCGGTGAAAACGGATCCGGGAAAGATTCACCTCGAGAGTGTGGAGATCAACTCCGCCGGTCCGATCGGCAGCTTTCGCGAGCAGCTGTCTGCCCTGACCCTGATCTATGCCGGCAATGAACGCGGCAAGACCACGATCGTCGAGAACCTGGTCGCCAGCCTGTTCGCACAGCGCAAAGAGAGGATGCAGCTGCGCCGGGATTTCCTCGGGGCCGCCCGGGTTACGGTACGGGGGATCTCGAAAAAACCTGCGGTATTCAGCTCTCTGGACGGCAGCAAGAGCAAGCTCGACGATCTGATCGAAACCCAGGGTTGGCTGTTTCCGCCGAGTCTGTTTGACCTGCTCGTGGTGAAGGGTGCGGAGCTGGAAGTACTCAAGATCCGGGGAGGACTGAGCCGCAGCTATCTGAAGTCTCTAGTTTCCCGGGAACGGCTGTACGAAACGCTTCGCGACAGGCTTCCCGGTGAAATCGGCTACACGGAGCTTCAGGAAGGGCTGCTCATCGCGAAACGGCGCGTGGGCGCGTTCAAGAGCTGTGAAGAGATCCAATCGCGCCTGTCCTCCCTCGAGACGGTGGCCGAACAGTTCTACGGCTCGCTGTCCAAGAGCGAGCTGTTGGCCAGCCTCTCCCGAAAAGCGGCCCTGCAGCGGGAACAGGAGCAGCTCCAGCTTGCCAAAAGATACCGCGCCTATCTGCTGTACCGCTCGACAGTGGAGCTCGCCACACAGCTGGAACGCTTCGACGAACAGCAGGCCGAAGCCCTGGCCGAGATGGTCAGGGAGGCTCTTCGCATCAAGGCGGAGCTTGCCGAATTGGAGAGGCAGAAGAACCGCCGCGAACAAACCGCAGCTGATTTAAGCTGGTTGGAACAGGTGCGCCGTCGCTATCAGCAAGTGATGAGCAGACGGCGAAGTCCGCTCCAGGTGTTCTCGTTTCTGGCTGCCGGTTCCACTCTGGTGGGGACCCTGGCCGTGTACCTCTTGGCCCCCGGGCTTCTGCCGGTCTTCCTGATCGCCACACTTCTGTGTTTTCTCTTGGCCATGCTGTTTACCTTCGTGCTGCGCCGAGGCGTCAGCTCCGAGCACGCCCGCAGCGAAATACGGGAAATCAGAGGTGCTTTCCAGGAACGCTTAGCCGCTACCCTCGCGACCACCGCGGATTTCGACCTCATCAAGAGCCGGTTGGACCAAGAGATGGGCAAGGCTCAGGTGGTGGAGGAAAAGAGCGGCGTCGCCCAAGCGAGCCTTCGGAACCTACACGAGCAGATCCGGGCTCTCCTGCGCTCGGCGCAGCGGCTGGAGGTGCCGGAATCTCAGTGGGGGGAGCTGGCGGAGGAGTTGAAAAAGACAACGCGTCAGTTTCGGATGGATTACAACCTCGACCGACAGCGGCTCGGCGATCTGGGCATCGCTGAAGTCGACTACCTGGAACAGGCGGCCGAGGTAGCGTACTCCCGCCAGAGGGAGGAGCAGTTGGCCGCTGAGCTCGAGGAGGTCGAGGCCGCGGTCCGGAGGCTACAGGATGACAATCGCGAGATACGGGAGCAGTTAATCGAGCATCTGGGCCGGGACACGGCTCGCTCGCAGAGCATCGAGCGCCTGGCCGAAGCGGTCGAGGAAAAAAAGCGGGAGTATCGCCGGCAGATTCGGGAGCACCTGGCCCGGATGATCGCCGGGCATGTCCTGAATGGGGTGCTCGAGAGTTTTCTCGAGCAGGAGGATCAACAGCTGAAGTCCACGCTGAACGATCCTCGCATCACGGAGCTGATCAAGAGGTTCACAGCCGGAAGATATGAGGCGCTATCCCTGGAGGAGGGAGGGTTGTTCATCGAAAACGAAACCGAGAGCTACGCCCTGGAGCAGATGAGCAGCGGCGCCCGGGAACAGGTGTTGCTGGCTTTGCGTATGGGGCTGGCCTCGATTGTATCCGAAAGCCAGAGCCTGTTCCTCATTCTGGATGACGCTTTTCAATATTCGGACTGGCAGCGTCGGGAGCAACTGGTGGCCCAGGCTGTGCAGGTAGTACAGTCCGGCTGGCAGGTGATCTATCTCACCATGGACGATGATATCCGGGATCGCTTTCAACGGGCCGCCGGTGCCCTTGATGAGGGAATGTTCCGGCTGATCGAGCTGTGAAACCCCTACCACCCCTCGAATGATGGAGGGGGTAACTTCCGGTCTATCTCATCGATCCGGTAGCCGAATCCGGGACCGGTCAACGAATCCAGGTTGATCGCTCCATCCCGGCGTCTGTACAGACCCGGGTGGACCGTTGACTCCGGGTACGAGGCGGCGGGATAAAATTGGCATGCGTTCGTTTCTATGCCCATCACGGTACCGGCATGGGATCCCAGCAGCGCATGGGGAATCATGGCCAGCATGGGATTCGTCAAATCCTGAACCATCAGGGTCATTCCGTGAGCCCTGGCCCAGCAGAGGCTCAAGAGGGCGCCTGTCTGGGTCTTGCAGGTTTTCAGAGCCACTCCGGTCCACCCCAGCGATCTGCCCAATCGGATCATCGTCCAGTCATTGGCGCTTTCATCCATAAACAGAGGCTTGCGGGCGCTAATGCTGCGAACGTCGATCTGATGTTGCTGCAAGTCATAGGGGAAGGGCTGCTCCACGTAGAGGATCATCTGGTATATCCGGGGACGTTCAACGAGAAGCCTGTCGAGTACCTCGATAAGGTAAGCGGGGTCTTCCACCGTGCAGTTGAAGTCCGCCGACAGCCATAGAACCCCGCTGTGCAGGGCAATCTCCCCGACCTCTACGACCCGCTGGTAGTCCCACTGAAGATCATTACCCCTAAGCTTGATTTTCAGGCAGGTCAGACCGTCTGTTTCGATCCACTGTTCCAGCACAACCGGATAACCATCCCGGGGCTCGTCCCCTGTCTTCTCCGTTTCCCACAGTAGATCCTTTCCCCCTACCAGGTGCCAGGCGGGAATACGATTTGGTCGCGGTTTTACCAGGAAGTCATTCGGGAAAAAACCGTGGAAACCGATTTTCGTCCCGTCAGCAGCTGAAAGATATGAGCTCAGGTCCCGGCTCATGAACGACTCGCAGTAGGTATCGTATACGGGCAGCCCGTACAAATTCCCGTAGGCGTCGTGAAGAGCAATATCGAAGGGGGAACAACACAGCAAGGCGGTCAGCCGGGGCATCTGCTCTTCCGCTTCACCCTCTCCCGCGGTTTTCCGGTTGTGAGAAGCCAGCAGATCGGGTAGGAGATCGTGCTGGAATCTGTAGCCGATATCCAAAGGATGTCCCAGCTCATTATAACCCTGCCAGGCCCGGGCCAGTGTAAGGCTGAACTCCTGCACGGATCTGAGCCTCCGGGCAAATGGAAGGGTGCTCGGCCAGCTCCACTGAACCATGAGCGGAGTCTCGCCCCAACCCCAGGAGCTCTGGCCTGCGCGGTTTTCAATGAGCACCGCAGCTCGGGCGCAGGTAACCTCTGTCGTGACCTCCTGCCCGAACTTCAGCGGCACCCTCATGGTGATGGGTATCAAGTAAAGACGAACACCGTTAACCCGGATATCATATTCATTGCCCATACTTACTCCCGTTCGCCCAATACCGACGGCGGGTGGCCATTGCCGCCGATAATCCGCTTGATCTCCAGAGTCAGCTTGAGCCGTTCGATCAATTTTTCCAGCGCCGCCACCGCCTTGCGGATTCGCTCCCGGGTGGAGGTCATTTCCAAAAACGCCTGTCTTTCTTCGAGGGCGAATCCCTGACTGCCGGCCAGGAGGAAGGAAATCTCCCGTAGCTCAATGGCTCCTGAATCGTCATGGGTTTTCTTTGAGCCCAGGAGACGAGACAGCTCGTCATGGAGAATCAGCCCTTTGAGGGCCATTTCCCTGTCCCGGTCCTCCAACTCCTCCTCTTCGTCGTCGAAGAACTCGATCCGGCCCTGGAGGTAGGGTTTGCTCTCATCCTGCTCAAAGATCACGAATCGCCGCTCTCCGACTGTCATGATATCGAGTCTTCCATCTTCGTAACGTTTTAGGACATCGCTGACCCGCGCCGTACAACCGATTGATTTGATCTGCGAGCCGGTGTAGGCAACCACGCCGAACGCTTGCTCCCGCTCCAGGCACTCCCCGATCATCTGCTTGTAGCGCTCCTCGAAGATATGCAATGGCAGAGGCAAACCGGGCAGGAGTACCACTCCGAGAGGGAAAAGGGGTATCAGTTCTCTTTCCGGCATCTGCGGCTCCTGAAAAAAGGGTAACTACAATGATAGCAGTTTTTTAGCGAAAAGGGGAATGGAGCTACTCAGCCGGTCTCTGCGGAGGATCTGCGATTCATGGTTGTCTCGCTGACAATCCGATTACGCCCCATCTGTTTGGCCTGGTACATCAGAGAATCGGCTCTGCGGATCAGCTGTTCGGCCTCACCGCCGCTGTACTCCGCCACTCCGCCGCTGATGGTAACGTGAAGCCGGGGCTCAGACCATTCCTGCTCCTGCACATCCTTGCGAATGCGCTCCGCCACTAATGCGGCTTCCATGCAGTCGGTTTCCGGAAGCACGATGAGGAACTCCTCTCCCCCGTATCTGCCGATCAGATCCGACTCCCGCATGGTGTAGCGGAAAATCTGGGCAACCCGTTGAAGCACCGCATCCCCGATGTGATGGCCGTGGAAATCGTTCACCCGCTTGAAGTGATCCAGGTCGAACATGATTACCGACAGTTTCTTACGGTAGCGCTTGGCCTCGCTCACCTCCTGCTCAAAGCGCTCCAAAGCGTAGGTCCTGTTGTACACCCCGGTGAGCCCGTCGGTGATCGAGGTGATCTGGAGGGTGATCTTCTCCTCCCGAAGCTGCCGATTCGCCACCTCGAGCTGGCGTGTGCGCTCCCGTACTTTTTCTTCCAGGGACTGGTTCAGCGTGGTCAGTTCCGCCGATTGGATCTGGAGCTTGGTGCTGTACTCCTCCAACCTGTATTGGAAGGAAACCAGGCGTCTGATCAGAATCACGGCCAAACCCAGGGAGAACTGGAACAGCAGCAGGTAGTTGATCTCATCGGTCCAGGGAAAGATCCCGTTGGTTACCAGGATGCTGTACAGGGCGAGCAGTCCAAAGATTATGAAGTTGAAGCAAACCAGGCGGGCCTCCGCGTTTCCCCCGGCGGCGGCTTTTACGCTCAGGACCCCGAGAAATACCATCGTGCAGACCGCCACGATATCGAACAGCAGGTAGGTATCGCAGAGCCTGATCAAACCGGTGGCGCAGCCGATCATGGTTATTGCCAGCATCCCGAACACCACCACCGCCGCCGTGCGGGTCAGCCGCCGGTACCGCTCTCCGAGGATCTCCTGGAGGAAGAGGATGATAAACAGGGGCAGAACGAAATAACTCACTGCCTTCACGTACTCGAACAGCAGCGGCGCTTGAGCAACCAGCTGCTTGAGGTGGGTCTCACTGGCCACCCGGATCACCAGAGCCAGGGTGATCAGACAGAGGTAGAGAAAGGATCTCTGACGGTCCCGGAGAAAATACAGGAGCAGGAAGATCAGGCTCAGGGTCAGAGAGATCACGGCCACGGTGATTCGAACGATGTCGCGTTTGATGATCCTGCGCATGTGATCGGCCCCGGATCCGAGAATCACCTCCCCCCAGAGGCCGATGTCCCGATAATCGGAGAACACCCGCACATACAGCTGCTTTCCGGAAAAACCCTCCGGCAGGGCTATCAGGTGCCAGGGCCATCCCCGGAAAATCGCGCGATCCCGGGGTTCCAGATTCCCGTAGGCATAGATCCGTTTGCCATCGAGATAGATCTCCGCAGCCAAATCGATGCTGTAGACAAAGACACGCGGGTCCGAGCCGGTGAAATCGGGCAGTCGAGTCCGGAACCAGACCCGGTTTCGTTCCCCCCGCTGCGGCGGATTGCTGGGGAAATTGATTGTCCTCCACTGCTTTTCGCCTGCTTCATCATAGGTCCACACCGGAACGCCCCCGGCATTGAAGGGGGAATCGCCCCAGCGGTACTCCCAATCCCTGTCCAGGACTATGAGTGCCTGGCTCAGCGGCGGGAAACCCGCTTGAGCACATAGACGATGAGCCGGAGATATCGAGAGAAAAACGAGAAGCAAGGTAGTCAAACGACGAATGCGCATCTTCGGTGGATCCGGTGCTGAATCGATACTACTCTATAGACTCTGCTATAGTCATCGACAGGGCGGTGTTAACTGTGAAGCCCGAGAGTTTTACTTGTTACCAGAGTCCCTGATACCGTAGCGCTCGTTCAGCTCCAAGTTCCCCTTGGGTTCGACATGCACCATGATGTCGTACACATTTTCCACCCGCTGCTTGATCCTTGCTTCGACCTGCACTGCTATTTTATGTGCTTCGGCTACGGTTTTTTTGCCGCTCACTTCGATATCCAAATCAATAATGTACATGTTTCCCAAACGGCGCACCCGGGCTCGATGGGGATTATCGGCATCGGGGACTTCCTCCACCGCCTTGAAAATCGCCGGATAGATGCTCGGATCGCTCATTCCATCCATAAGCTCGAGGTTTGATTCCATGAAAATCGCGAAGGCTGTCCTCATGATCCACAGGCTCACGGCCAGGGCGACGATCGAATCCAGAATCGGCAGCTGGAAAACCCGCGTAGTCACGACCCCGACCAGTACCGCGGCGGAGATCAGAATGTCATTCTGCATGTTCTTCCCATTGGCCCGGAGCATCGAACTATCCAGCCGCTTTCCGGAGCGGGTAAGCAACGCGGTCAAAGCGATCTTTCCAATGATGGAGATTCCCGCTACGTACAGCGCCGCGATCTCCGGCATACCCCCGTTTTGCCCCGAGATCAGGTGCCGCAGCGACGACAAGGCCAGCTGAGCACCCACAAAGAAGATTATGAAAGACAGCGTCTTGGTGGCTATGGTCTCAGCTCGGAAGTGGCCATAGGGGTGCTCCCGATCCGGAGGTTTGCTGATAATCCGAGCGGCGAACAGGGTTATACCGGAGGCCACGATATCCGTGGTACTGTCGATGCCGTCGCCCAGCACGGCCAGGCTTCCTGCCCTCAATCCCACAGCAATTTTCAGAACAGCCAATACAAAATTTCCGGCGATGGCGATCCAGGAGATAACCGCGATACTTGATGCCCTTTGCTTGTCAACCAATCGATTTTCCCTACCTGTAGGTGCCGCGCAGGTGAAAGACCTTCAGTCCCCGCTCTATCTGATTCAAAATATCCACCCCCTGGGGATCCCATGGCTCGAAGTGCACGGTCTTGGGTCTATCGGGAAGCAGGGTGAAGAGGTTGTCTTCGAATACACCGGGCAACCCTTCAACATCGAGGCAGACGTAGAAGGCCGGCATATCGGTGCACAGCTCCACCAGGATCCTCTCGCCCTCCCGGCGAATCTCCCGGCGAATCTCCGGAACTCTCAGATTACAGCGCTTCGGGGGACAGAGAAACAGCTCGTTGGCGATGGGGTGCTGTAGGCCGCCGGCCTCGGAAGCGGAAGGCTCGAACTCGACGAAGAGAAACAGCTGCTCTACATCTGCGGAAAGTTCGGCGATCGGGATACGGTCCAGACCCGTTGCCGCCTCCGCATCCAAAGACACCCGAAGCTCCTTCTCCAGATGGATCTTTCCATCGAAGGTGAGGAAACGGATTCGAAGTGTACCGTCGCAAGCCTCGCTGTTGTCGTTGAGCCCGGCTATCTCCACGGTCCGCCCATCGACACAGAATGCGGCTACGTGCAGGGGTGCGTAGAACTTGCGAGCCGCGTAGTGCAGGAGCTTCCACTTCCCCGAATACTCGATAGAGGACCAGGAGGCCACCGGCCAGAGATCGTTCAGCTGCCAGTAAAGAATGCCCATGCAGACCGGCCGC
>Ga0272441_10002135_pt1 | contig 40744 bp, 31 predicted proteins | sample SSMProp6N_FD_193582 | JGI IMG/M metagenome (GOLD analysis project Ga0272441, IMG submission 193582) | Marine sediment archaeal communities from Little Sippewissett salt marsh, Falmouth, MA, United States - SSM-Prop-6N | ecosystem: Environmental > Aquatic > Marine > Wetlands > Sediment ... | reverse complement strand
TGCCCGGGGCGTGGATGATCGGCCTGTGCGCGGCCGACCTGGACGGCAACGGCACCGTTGACATCGACGACCTGTTCGCGGTTCTCTATGCCTGGGGCCGGAGCGGCGTGCCGGAGGATCTCAGCGGCGATGGAGTCGTCGACATCGACGACGTCTTCTTCGTCCTCGCCAATTGGGGCCCGTGCTCGGAGCGCACGGGCCGCCGCAGAATCCGGTCGATCTCGATCACCTCGCTGTCAGGCGGAGCAACAGGTCATCATCCACCCGGACGCGAACGGTTCGGCGATCGAGGCCAAGACGGCGGGCTGTCTCAACGTAGCTGCCGGTTTGAGCATAGACAAGAGTGCAGTAACGGCGCAGCATCTCCTCGGCCGTGAGGTTGCCGGCGCATATCTCGCGGGCGATCGCATCGCGCTCATCGGTCTGGCGCGGCGAAGGCGAGGGAGCGGGCTGGTATTCACCGCGCACGAGCACGTTGCGCACACACTGCTCCAGCTCCCGAATGTTGCCCGGCCAGTCGTAATCCGGCCCCAGATTCGCCTCGATCCAGGTCAGGACCTCATCCACCAGCGCAGAGTCGTCCTCGCTCACCAGCCGCCGCGCGATGCTCTCGGTGAGGTGGCGCAGCTCCTCCGGGTCGTGGTCGAGCTGATCCCGCAGCGAGGGCGTGGTGATGATGTCCGAGCAGAGGCGGTAGTAAAGATCGTTGCGGAAACGCCCGGCCTGCATCTCGCGGGCGAGGTCGCGGTTGGTGGCGGCGATGATCTTGCCCTGAAAGGTGAGGGTGGCGGTGTCGCCGATGCGCTGGAATGCCCCGTCCTGCAGGACCCGCAGGAGCTTGACCTGGATGGAGGTGTCGAGGTCGCCGATCTCGTCGAGAAACACCGTGCCGGAAGCAGTGCAGACCTCCAGCCAGCCGGAGTGGTCCGACAGTGCCCCGGTGAACGAACCTTTGCGATGGCCGAAGAGTTCCGATTCGATCAGAGTCGGCGAAAGGGCCGACAGATTCAGGGCGTGAAACGAACCGGCGAAGTCTCCCGCGAACCGCTGACTTGACGAGTCAAAGGGGATGTACCGCGACAGGCCGATGGCCCGGGCGACCAACTCCTTGCCCGTGCCGGACGGTCCGGTGACGAGCGTGGTGATATCGCCCATGCGGTCGTAGAGGATGCGGCGAAACCGGCGCATGTCGTGAGTGAAGATCGACTGCCATGCCTGTGCGCGGAGTCTGACGGCGGGTTCGGAAATGCCGAGAATGCATTTGAAGATGTGATCGTACGCCCTGCGAATCTGAAAAAAGCAGGCGAACAGATGCCGCAGTTCGTCCTCGCCTGCCAGGGGCCGACCCGGCAGGTCCAACAAGTGCATCGCCTCGGCCACGAACCGGCGATAGAACGGAAAGCGAGGTCGACCGTTGGCGTCCTTTTCCGAACCGTAACTGACGATGTCCTTGAACGCCGGCGCGAAGCGGTGATACAGCACGAACAGCGCCAGATCCTCGTAGCTCCCCAGATCTGCCTCTGTGACGTGCGACGGTTTGAGCAGGCGCGTTCTGATCGTCTCGATCATTGACTCGGCGCGGTTCAGGATCAGCCCGATGTTCACCTGCTGGTCCTGTCCCTCCGGCGAGACGTTCCAGGGTTGTGCGCCGGTGATGAAGGCACGTCCCAGGGCGGCCTTCTCGTGCTCGATCCGCTCGGGGAGGAAGGGGTTGCAGTAGATGAGTCCGGAGATCGCGTTGGCGAACTTGTGCTGGGACTTGTCGAGCAGGGCCATGGGATCGCCTCGTACCTGTACATTTGATGTATAGATATTGTACGTTCAATGTCCACACGGTGCACTTTTTGAGTCCACTTTCGGACGGCCCCAACCCCAAGTTCTTGTCCCGAAGCAACTTATGGAAAACGCCGCTCATGGCATCGTTATTGCTAACGTCCACTGGTATCGCACTCTCCCACCACAGGAACAACGACCATAGAACCGCAACATCAACACCAACCCCTTCGTCACCCACCCGCCCCGGGCGCGGCGCTGCCGGTTTGCCGCCTGTCGTGCTGTCGCTTCAACGACAATCAGGTGCGCCTGCAGTTGTGTCGCGAGACGGGCGTTGTGCCGGCGTGAAACCGCCCGGCGGTGGAGGCGGGCGAAGGTCATATGGGAAATGTCGGGCAACTCAGCGGGGTGTCGTTGGGGCGCTCAGGAGGCGTTTTAGGATGCGGCACCTTTCTGCAATACTCAGCGGGATAGCGTTGGCCGGGATCGCAGGCTGTGCTCCCCGCGGCGGCCAAGGCCCCGAGGCAGCGCTGCCTGACGATGTTTCGCAGGCGCAGATTGAGGTTGAAAACTCGCAGAGCCTTCTCGGATCGTGGGGCGTCACGTCGGGGCGGAAGTCGCTCCTGGTCTGCATCTATCGTGATGGACAGGCGCTGGTCCTTTTCAGGCAGCCCGGCCAAACCTCGGCCAACCATGTTCCCTGGGAGCCGTTCTGCGGGGGAATCCTCGTACAAGGGATTCCGCGGATGCGTCTCTGGCCCGGACGCCATGACCAGGAACTGCGGGCTGAGATCGAGCCCATCCCGGAACTCGCCTACGACCCCGACAGGGAGTTCTTATCGCGTTTCGTCATGGGTCGCATTGGCGAGAGGCACTTGCCGAAAGGCTGGAAGGACCGTCCCGTTCCTCCGGGCTGGGAGCGAGAGACACTTGATGAGGATTGGAATGCGACCGCAGGCAGACAGCGCGCTGCGCCGACATCCGGCGGGAAACCGCAAGCCATTGCCGTTGCGCCCATGGAGGATCTCGTCACCGCAATTGTTCAGCGCAAGGATCCGGATCTGCGTGAGAAGAGCCTGGAACGGCTGCAGGAAATGCTCTCGCCAGAATCATCGCCCGCGCAGAAGAGGTCGGCGTTGGACACACTCTGCAGGTCGCTGACCGCCAGGTTCGACCGCGATCCATTTCGGCCTCTTGTCCTGCCGTTGCTGAAGTCTGAAGATGCACAACTCAGGATGCTGGCACTGCGATGCCTGCCAGGGTTGAATGCGACCTCACTTGACCTTGCCCTTGTTGTCCCCATGGCCAGGGACGTCTCTTCCGATGTGCGTATGCAGGTAGGATCTGCATTGATTGCCATTGGACAGGGTGATCATCCGGAGCAGGTCGTGCCGGCATTGACCCAACTCCTGAACGATTCCGATCCAAAGGTCATCGAACGCACGATTCGTTCGATGTGGGGAGAGTATTCCTCGCCGGACTTCGACGAACTGCTCATCAGTCTCTCTCGACAGCCTGAGTACCACCACAATGCGATTTACTTCTGTCTCAGCACCATGCGAAGTAAGAGCGTGCCCGTGTGCCGGCGACTGATCGAAGAACTCGACGACCCGGACTGGAACAACAGCGGTCGAGCTGCCTGGGGTCTCTTCCACGGTGTGGTGGAGGACGCCAGGCCGCTCGTCGAAGACGGCTTGCTCAGAGCGTTGCCGGAAGAGACGAATGAGAATACGCGGACCGGGGAGTTCCGAGCTTTAAGCGTCGTGGCGACAGAACACTCCCGCCCCTACCTGAGTTCGGTAGTCGACTCGGAAATGGAGACCGAGAAGTTCAGGGAACTGGCCCGCGAGATCCTCCAGGATCTGGATGGGAAGCGATGAGGCTGCCGATGCAGCCAACCAGGTGTGGGGAATCGCGGCTAAGGGGAGGGGAGTCAGAAGACACTCAAGATTAGATCCAGGATCCTGTCGTGACAGGTGGCTGAGAACGGCCACGTCGGAAGGCACCGTTGTCTCCCGCCCTCCGCAGAGCGGGAATTCTGGTTAAGGTGACGGCCCAAACGGCGCCGGTGAGCGTGAAAACGATCAGCGCGGCCCAGATGCTGGCCTGCTCCGGAATGGACAACGATGGCACGCTGAGGCCGGCCTGGCTGAGGCCTCTCCAGACCTGACGCCGACGCTGCCGCGGGATCAACTCGCCGAGCTTCGTCTTCGGTGCGATCGCCCGGCGCGGCAGATCCAACAGTTCACACAACGACCGACGCAGTGCATAGAACGCCCGGCTTGTGCGGCAGTAATCCTCACGCGCTTCGCGCTTCTCCAATTGCGCATGCACCAGATCCACCACTTCGCCGACGGTGGTTATGCGGCTGGCCGCCTCATCGGGAATCTCGATCTCGAATTCCTCCTCCCATTCCATGATGAGTTCCACGCCGTCCATTCACATTGCATTCTCCTTTCGATGGCGCCCCGTCGAGCGCGGCCTTTGCGCGCCGGGTGCTACTTCCGGGGGTCCGGGGGTCCGGGGGCCGCTGGACGATGAGGGTGACCGGGCCGTCGTTGATGAGCGCCACCTGCATCATCGCGCCGAAGATCCCCTTCTTCACGGGCGGCTTGTGATCGCTTGTGCGCCGCGATCGGTCGGTTGGGGCGAAGTGCACATCTGCAGCCTGCCCCCCGCCCGATGGCCTATCGATCCAGGCTCAGGTCCTCAACGAATCGCGAGTCTTCCTGCACCTCATCCGGGAATAGTGCGAGCTGCTCGGCCACAATCATCCTCACCCGCCGAGAGATCTCGGAGCGCGGCAACCGGCCCGGCGCATCCCCCGTGCCCCCGCCCAACGGCGAGCCACTAATGACCAGATCGCCGACCGTCGGACACACGAACGGCACCTCCCGCGCCAGCGGACGGGCGGCAAGCCAGGCCACGACGCCCAGCGTCCCCGCCACCAGCAACATCCACGGATTGAACGTGATGACCAACAGGCCCAGGGCGATCGTCATCACAGCCAACACGGTGTACGGAGCATACTCCTCCGGAAGACTCAGCGCCGGCATGTTGAAACCGGCCTGCCGGAGCTTCTTCCAGACCTGACGCCGACGCTGGTGCGGGATCAGCTCGCCGAGCTTCGTCTTCGGTGCGATCGCCCGCCGCGGCAGATTCAGCAACTCGCACAACGACCGCCGCAGTGCATAGAACGCCCGGCTCGTGGGGCAGTACTCATCGCGCGCCTCGCGCGTCCGCAACTGCTCATGAATCAGGTCCACGACCTCCCCGACGGTCTTGATGCGGCTGGCCGCCTCGTCGGGGATCTCGATCTCGAATTCCTCCTCCCATCCGATGACGAGTTCCACGCCGTCCATTCCCATCGCATTCTCCTTTCGATGGCGCCGGTGCGCCCCTTCATTCCGCGGGCTACCCGCGGGCGCTACTTCCGGGGGTCCGGGGGCCGCTGGACGATGAGGGTGACGGGGCCGTCGTTGATGATCGCCACCTGCATCATCGCGCCGAAGATCCCCTTCTTCACGGGCAGGCTGTGTTCGCGCTCGACCCGGTCGCAGAACCACTCATACAGCCGCTCGCCCTCGGCCGGGTCGGCGGCCTTCACGAAGCTGGGGCGGTTGCCCTTGTGGCAGTCGCCGGCGAGGGTGAACTGGCTGACCACGAGCACCGCCCCGCCGATGTCCTGCACCGAACGGTTCATCTTGCCCTCATCATCGCGGAAGATGCGCAGGCGGGCGATCTTGCCCGCCATCCAGTCCGCCTCGCGCTCGCTGTCGCCCTGCTCGACGCCCAGCAGGACGCACAGGCCGGGGCCGATCTCCTCGTGATGACAGGCCTCTTCGACCGTGACGGATGCCTGGCTGACCCGCTGCACGACGGCGATCATGGCCCATCAACGGTAGCAGGAATCAGTGATGAGTGATGAGTGATGAGCGATGAGGGATGAGGGATGAGGGATGAGGACCGCGCGATGCGGTTTAGCGACGCGGCCTGCCCGCGTGTTGTGCGTGATCAGGGGTCAGGAATCGGTGGGGCGGAGATGCGAAGAACCAAGGTCGATTCCCGCGCCAACATCCACCACCGGGCAACCAACGACCAATCACCAATAACCAACGACCAACAGCCTGCGCCCCCTATCCCGCGTTCCCACAAGCACTTACCGAAGAAAAGAGCCCGTCGCTGTTTCCAGCAGATGGGCTCCTTGTGGGGGGGGACAATGTGGGGGGCAATGGAAGTCAGGAATGAAAGCAGTGCGTTTGGTTTCTGCCCCTCCGACCGCTATTCGCGGCCCCTGCCGGGGCGGTTCCACGGCGGATTCAGAATCTTCTCAGACTTTTTTTCCGCGCGGCAGAGCCGCATCGCGTCATAGGGAGCCGACAGCGGCCTGAAGCCCGGCCCGCGGGGCGTCCGAGGCCCGCGGCCGCCTCCTACCGGCCCGGACCCAGCCGGTCCATCACCGCCTGCAGGTCCGCCCAGACCTGCTGGCGCGTCTCGCGCGTATAGCGGCGGAGGATGTAGGCCGGGTGGAACGTGGGCATGACATCAATGCGCAGATCGCCATCCTCGTAGATCGACCATCGCCCCCGCAGCCGGGTGATGCCGATCTCGGTCTGGAGGAGGAACTTCGCCGACGGCCCGCCCAGGGCCACGATCACCTCCGGCTGAATGATCCGGATCTGCTCGGCGAGGAACGGCGAGCAGCCGGCGACCTCGTTGGCCAGCGGCGTGCGATTGCCCGGCGGGCGGCTCTTGAGGATGTTGCCGATGTAGACGTCCTCCCGCCGCAGCCCCATCGCTTTGATCATGTCATCGAGCTTCTGCCCGGCCCGTCCGACGAACGGCCGGCCGGTGCGGTCCTCCTCGGCCCCCGGCGCCTCGCCGATGAACATCACATCCGCATCGGGATGGCCCTCGCCGAAGACCGTCTGCGTGTGGCCGGTGGCGGTGGTGCAGTGGGGGCAGGTCGCATCGTGCTCGGCCTGGAGTCGCGCCAGGGCCTCGGCTTTCGCCTGGACGAGTGCGGCATCCGGCGCAGCTCCGGGGGCCGGCGCTGCGCCCGCATCGGCCGCGGCCGGGGCCACTATTCCGGAGGCCGCACTTCCGGGGGCCCGGATGGGCACGAAGTCGACGCCCAGCAGTTGCGAGGTTTCCAGGTGTTGCCGCGCGATGCGCTTTCGCCGCTCGATCTGGCCGCTCATCGGGGTCATCCTCCCTGCCGCGCCCGGGCCGGCTCGGCGATCGGAGTGTATCACGATCCTCGATCGCATCCGGCGGGAGTCGAGTCACCGGGATCGGGCCTCGGCGAAACGCCGAGGCCCCTGAGGGCCGTTGCGCACAGGAATTTCGCCGCCGCAGCGGATTTCCCTTGCCCCGCCCGATTGCATCCATTATGATGAATACAAAGCCCGCCATGACACCGACCATGGGGGCCGGCGCCGAAGCGGGCGGAAAGGGGTCTGAACATGGTGCGCAGACAGAACTCGGGCTGGATGCGGCGCGCAGTCATCGCCTCTTCGTGCCTGCTTGTCGTGGGCGCATCCCCGGCGCAGGCCGACATCATCAACGTCCCGGATGACTACCCGACGATTCAGGAGGCGATCGACGCGTCCGGCGACGGCGATGAGATCGTTATCGCGCAGGGCGAGTACTTCGAGAACATCGACCTGGACGGGAAGGCCATCACCGTTCGCAGCACGGACCCGACGGACGCCGCGGTCATCGCGAACACGATCATCAACGGAGGCGGCGTGGCCACCGTCGTGACCTGTAACAGCTCGGAAGGGCCGAACACCGTCTTGAACGGCCTGGTCATCACGAATGGCAATGGCGGCTTCGAGGGCGGCGGGCTCTACTGCCACGCCGGCCCCACCGTGATGAACTGCACCTTCAGCGAGAATACCGCCGAGCGCGGTGGTGCAATCGACTGCACCGGCTATCTGATCCTCCAGAACTGTGTCTTCAGCGAGAACACCGCCGATTTGGGTGGGGCGATCTGCAGCAGATACTATCCGTTCGTGACGAACTGCACGTTCATCAACAACACCGCCGAGTACGGGGGCGGCGTCTTCGTTATGTCCGATTCCATCGAAATGACCGGCTGCACGTTCATCGGCAACGTCGCCACGCCGGCGGAGCCCTACGCCGCGGGCAGCGCGATCCACAGCGTCGGCGGCATCTTCAGGTTGCATTACTGCACGTTCATCGGCAATTCGTCCACCCATGTTGGCGGCGGCCTTTACATCATGGGCTTGACCGGCACGGTGGCGAACTGCCGGATCGTCGGCAACCGTCCCGTCGGGCTTTACACGGAGTACTGCGCGCCGACGCTCTCCCACTGCACCATCTGTGGAAACGAGGAGGCGGAGATCCACGGCAACTACGGAGACGCCGGCCACAACATCATCGGCCCCCACCCCCCCCCGCCGCCGGAGCCCGCCTGCCCGGCCGACATCGACGGCGACGGCGATGTGGATACCGCCGACCTGCTGGCCCTCCTCGGGTCATGGGGCATGTGCCCGTAGCTTGCGGTCTTCTTCCGGCGCGTCTTCTACGGCCAGGCCGGCACGCCCAGTTCCTTCTCCCGCCCCCACCAGCACTCCGGGCAGCCGGCGTGGAGCGCGCCGCGCAGGTCGTAGCCGCACGGCGGGCAATGGCCTCGTTTGAGACGAAGGAAACGGCGGAGCATGAACGGGCCGGAAATGAAAAGCCAGAGGATGGCCGCGTAGAACAGGCTGTTCACCAGGAAACCGGGCCAGATCGGCGCAAGCGGCACCACCTGCGCCCACTCGATGTCCAGCGCGCTCCTTCTGCGGTCCTTGGCAAGCAGGTATCCGCTGCTCACCGTCACCACCTGACCGAGGGTCAGCACCGCAGGGCCGGATTGACCGGAGAACGACCAATCGAGGTTCGACCGCAGCGCAAGCGTGGGCCAGCCTCGCGCGTCGACGAGACGGTAGACGATGTCCCGCTCGGCGGACACGCCGCCGGGCCGGGCCGGCCCCGCCCACGCGGGTAGAACACTCTCGGCCGGCGGAGTGGAAGGCGGCATGTGATACATGTCCTGACCTGCGCACCACTGCGACAGCACACGGTCGAACCCCGCTGCCGATGACCGCTTCACGTACCAACTGCGGAAGCCTTCTCCATCGCGGCTGTAGCCGTCCGTTTCGGTGATGCTCTGCGGCCATACGCGATATACCCATTGGCATATCCACGGCTGCCCCCACGCCACGGCGATGTTCGCGGCCGCGCCGAGCAAAACAAACAGGAGGATGGTAAGGATGCGCTGCTTCATGCCGTCATCCCCAACCGCACCGCGGTGATCGTTGTTCCAGCGCACATTGCAGTTCCCCAAAGACGCGCACCGGCTCGGCCATTGAGTCGCTCGGCGCGGGTTATGCGCGCGGCGTCGTCCGCTGCCTGTCAGCCGTGGTCAGTTAAGCGAGCCCTCGTCGTCCGGCTCCTTCGCTTCTCTTCTGAGGCGGGAAGCCGCAAGGCGGCGAGGCGGCTCGGTCGGGACGTTTCACCGATGAAGAAGGCAGGCACCTCTCCGGAGTGCCGGGGCGAAAAGACGATGCCACGGTCATCTGTCGGCCGGGGGGACGCCCGCAGTATGCCGTGCGCCCGATCACCCCATCATCCCCCGGGGCCGACGGCGACCGGGGGGGGCGGCCCCATCTTGCAGTTCCTGCCCCCGGTTGGCCGATATCAGCACCGATGCCCCCCGGCAAGAAGGACACCAAGGGCCCCGCGGCGTCCGAACGCGACAGACGACGTGAACGCATTTTGCGCATCGTCGAGCAGCGCTCGGGCAAGGAGTCTCTGACGGTCCACCGCATCGCCGCGCTGACCGGCATCCCCGCGGGCTCCGTCGACCGGTACATCAGCCACCTGGTGCTCGAGGGCCGCCTGGCCAAGGCCTACCGCCGTCGAGGCGTGGTCAGCATGGAGTACGCCAAGCGCGAGTGGCAGAAGTCGCGGCGGCGAGAGGCCCGACGACAACGACCATCCTGAGCAGCGCCCGGCCGCGGCCGGAGTTTCGATTGCCGCCTGCCCCGGCCCGGCCGATTTCGACGGCGACACCAGCCGCGTCGGCCGGCACGCCGCGAGCGTTCCGAGATTTGCTGACAAAGAGGATCCGCCTCGGCGCAGGGGCCGGGCGGACATCGCGTTTCTGCCTGTAGAGCGATGGTGCGCGCCCGGGCGGACGGGGACGCCTCACCACTGAACTCGCGGGCGGCGCCACCCGGCGGGATGGCCCAAGCGGCGACCCTGCACCCTCTTCCGACACGGAAAGAGAACGAAAATGAACCCCCGGAAGCGCATCGGTCCCATCGCGATCGCCCCCATCGCGCTGGCCGCGGCGATGCTCGGCGCCAATCGAGCGACCACAGCCGAGGAGACAGGGTCCATCATCGGCTGGGGCTCGCAGGTTGTCGGCGTCGATCTCAGCGGCGGTTTCATCGTCGTCGCGGCAGGCTCCCACAGCATTGGTTTAAAGGCCGACACCTCGATCGTCGCGCGGGGATGGAACGACGACGGGCAGTGCAACGTTCCGGAGCCGAATACGGGTTTCGTCTCGGTTGCCGCGGGGTACGCCCACGCTCTCGGTCTGAAAGCCGACAGTTGGATCGTCGCGTGGGGATGGGACGAATACGGCCAGTGCGATCTGCCGGAGCCGAACAGCGGGTTCATCTCCAGTGCAGCGGGGGCCTGCCATAGTCTCGGTCTGAAGGTCGATGGTTCGATCATGGCGTGGGGAAGCAACAACGAGGGGCAACACGACTGAGCCGTACTCGGGTATATGGAGGATGTGGACGCCGTCACAAACGCTGACATCGACGACGTGTTCGACGTCCTGGCCAACTGGGGACCCTGCTCATAGCATTGGAGCGTCACCCCGAAACGCACCGCACCTGAGAATCAGCATCTCGACCCGGACGATGCTCGCTGCAAGTCGCTGTTCCTGCGTCAATTAGATAACGCGCGGCATCTGGTATGCCCTCCGCGGGCGTCTTTCTGCGGACAAGGCTGGTATTGATCGGCATCTAACGTTAGACTGGCGGTAGGCTCGTGGCTCGACTGTGACGTCGAAGCCCCGTCCGGCGACCCCGAAGTCGTGATTTCATTGGATCACCGGTCGGCCGTGTGATTACAGATCCTACGCGCGGGCGGTGGCCCTTCGAGGACCAGCGGGAGTTGGAAGGAGACATTCCGATGACAATCCATTTGCACGCAAAACTGCAACTCGCAGCGGCCGTCACCTGCGCCGCGATCCAGACCTCCCCGGCCTGGGCGGAAAGTCCGGCCGACGAGTGCGAAGACGCCTTCCCGGTCGGCGCCGGCGTCTATTTTGGCACTACCGCGGACAACACCGGCGTATACGACGACACGTCGTGCGGCTACAACGACATCATCGACGAGTGGTACGAGTTCATCGCCACCGAGGCGGGAGTCGTTACCGCCGATACCTGCGGGGACGGCACGAACTTCGACACCATCCTGGCCGTCTTCACTTCCTGCTCGCTTGAATTCGAGATTACCTGTAACGACGACTACTGCGGCAATCAGTCTCTGATTTCCTGGGAAGTCAGCGAGGGGACCTCGTACTTCATACGCATCGGCGGTTACGCCCAGACGACCGGCGAGTACGAGTTGAGAATCGAATACTATCACAGCGGTGACGAATGCGAGGACGCGTTCCCGGTCGGAGTCGGAACGTTCACCGGCACCACCACTGACAACACCGGCGTGGTGGATGACACATCATGCGGCACCAACGACCGCATCGACGAGTGGTATGCGTTCACCGCGCCGCAGGATGGCTTCGTCATTGCCGATACCTGCAGCGCAAACACGGATTTTGACACCACCCTTGCCGCCTTCACTTCATGTCAGTTGAACGTCGAGCTCGCCTGCAATGACGATTTCTGCGGTACGCGGTCGCTGATCGGCTGGGAGACGACTGCGGGAACCACGTACTTCATACGCGTATCCGGCGTGTACGCGGCCACCGGCGACTATGAGCTTCATGTCTACTACCTGTCGGGGGGCGATGAGTGCGAGATCGCCTTTCTGGTCATCGAAGGGAGCTACTGGGGAACGACCACCGACAACTCGGGAGTGTTGGACGATACTTCCTGCGCCGACAACGATGTGGTCGACGAATGGTACGCGTACATTTCCACACTGACCGGCACGGCAACCGCCTCGATGTGCTCGCTGGGCGCAACTTTCGATACTTCACTGGCGGTGTTCGATTCCTGCGGCGGCACCGAACTTGCCTGCAACGACAATCACTGCGGAACTGCTTCCCAGGTTTCCTGGCCTGTGACCGAAGGGACAATCTACTTTATCCGTGTATCCGGAACCGACGCCGCCGTCGGCGACTACTGGCTCACCATCGCCAGCGCCAGCGGGGCGGTGGACTTCTACCTCGATCGTGCCGAATTCGAGTCGCTCGTCCTCGGCGACGGCATGTCGGTATTGGGCACGGAGGATTTCGAGGAAGCGGTGCTGCCGGACCCGCCGGACAATGCGGCGGTGATCGACGATCCGCTGGATGAATCCACCGACAATGGCGTTTTCTCGCCCGGCGATATCTTCGCGGGCGTCGCCTTCCAGTCGAATCTCGACGGACCGGGCATTATGGGCCCCTATCCGCGCGGGCCCATGGGCCTGCTCGTGCTGGGACCTGAATACGCCGGGGCACCAGACACGACCATCCTTGCCAACGTCCTCGATGACAGCCTGGATCTGATTGCCGGTATACCAATACCGATCCCGCGGCCTGCCGCCGTGGGCATGGAGGTCGCGGCATTCGACGGGTCGGGTCTCGTGGCCCTGCACGTGTTTGATGACGACGACAACCTGACCGGGCTGATCGCCGTCGGGTCGAACCCGCTGGGCACGTTCGTGGGCGCCACCCCGATTCATCTGCCCCTGGGACCGCGCGACGCAAACGTGATCGGGCGCATCAATCTCTGGAATCCCGGCGGGTGGGAAGGCCTGCTCTCCGTGACGACCTACGGTTACCTGGACTGCCCCGCCGATTTCGATGGTGATGGCGATGTCGATACCGCCGATCTGTTATTCCTGCTCGGCGCCTGGGGCACGCCCGATGGCGATGTGGACGGCGACGGCGACACAGACACCGCCGACCTCCTCGCGCTATTGGCCGCGTGGGGCGAGTGCCCCTGAGAAGGAGGATAACGGCGGCCGTGATGGCGACACCATCCCGTTCGGCCGGCTGAAGGGGAGTTGGTGCAGCGACCAGATGCTCCGGAGGACGCTTCGTTCTGCGGCAGAGTGAACGGACCGAGCGAGCACGCAGAGGAATCGGCATCCACCCTTCATCCTTGATCATGGAAGAAATGCGCGGGAAAGGACTTGCGGGGCGCACACATCAAGATACCCTGATGAGAAATCCGATCCGGCCGCGCCGTGGGGAATCAGCGGTTGCGGGCCGGGACGCCATGCAGCGGCGGGCATCCCTTCGACGCGACCACTGCTGACAAAGGAGGTTGTGCAATGGCTACCGCTCAGCATCTCCAGAACGTGTGTGTCTTCACGGTCGCTGGCGTGCTTGCACTGGACATCGCGTCTCGCGTATCGGCCGACATCATCCACGTCCCGGACGACTACCCGACGATTCAGGAGGCGGTCGACGCTGCCAGTGATGGCGATGAGATCGTGGTCGCCGACGGGACCTACACCGGAGAAGGCAACCGGAACATCGACCTCAGCGGCAGGGTTCTCACGGTCCACAGCGAGAACGGCCCCGCCGCCTGCATCATTGACTGCGAGCAGGCCGATCGCGCCTTCCGGTTCTATAGTGCCGACAGCACCGGAACCGTGGTGGAGGGTTTCACGATCACGAACGGGTACAACGTCAGTTGGGGCGGTGCGATGCTCATCCACAGCACCGGCAGTCCGACTGTGACCGACTGCGTGTTCACTGGAAACTCCTCCGGCAGCGAGGGTGGCGCGGTGTCGAACGTTGTCAGTGAGCCGGAGTTCATCGGTTGCAGCTTCATCAACAACTCGGCAGGAACCCAGGGCGGGGCCGTCTATAACGTTGGCTACCTGAGGATGACCGATTGCCTGCTCAGCGGCAACTCCGTCAGCGGCATCGATCCCCTCTACGGTGGTGGAGGCATCTACGTCGAGGGCAGCGCCGCCACGATTACAGACTGCGATTTCGATGGAAACTCCGCACGACAAGGCGGGGCCATCTTCCTCAGGATGAGCCACGCGGCTCTGACCGATTGCGACTTCTCGGATAACACCGTCTCTTATCGGGGCGGCGCCATCTACAACCTGTGGCTGTACCCCAGCCCCCCGGAATTGGAGCGCTGCACGTTCACCGACAACTCGTCGGGCTGGGATGGCGGTGCGATCTTCAACGGCGAAGACGCCATGATCACAGTCAGCGACTGCACATTCACGACGAACTCGGCCGTGAGCGGTGGAGGCGCCCTGTGTAATATGTCGTGCAGCGCGATCGTCATTGACAGCGCCTTCTCACGAAACGACGGCTTCTACGGTGGCGCGGTCTATGACGACTCCAGCGACGCGACGATGATGAGTTGTCGGTTCGACGGAAACACGGCCTCTCAGGGCGGGGCGATCTTCAACGCCAGCTCAAACCCCACGATCACCAACGGTGCATTCAGCGGCAACAGCGCCAACCATGGCGGGGGCATCATGGTCGATACCGGCGACCCCGACGTGATCGATTGCACCTTCTGTGCCAATGAAGCGACCCAGGGGGGCGCGCTTTCGAACTGGTTTGGCGCGGCGACGCTGGCCAACTGCATCCTCTGGGGCGACGCCGGGGGAGAGATCGTCGACTACTACGGGACGGTGGCGGTGAGCTACAGCGACGTCCAGGGCGGCTATGCCGGCACGGGCAATATCAATGCTGACCCACTTTGCGTCCGCACACCCGACCCCGGGCCAGATGGCGAGTGGGGAACGGATGACGATGACTACGGCGACCTGCATCTGCAAGGCGGTTCGCCCTGTGTTGATGCGGCGGACAACGACGCGGTGCCGCCTGATGAGTTCGATCTCGATGAGGACGGCGACACCGACGAGCCCATCCCCTTCGATCTCGACTGGAACCCGCGCTTCGTCGATGATCCGGATACCGAAGACACGGGCTACGGTGAACCTCCCATCGTGGACATGGGCGCCTACGAGTACCAGCCCCCGTCCTGCCCGGCCGATTTCGACGGCGATGGTGATGTCGATACCGCCGATCTCTTATATCTGCTCGGCGCGTGGGGCACGCCCGATGGCGATGTGGACGGCGACGGCGACACCGATACCTCAGATCTCCTGGCCCTGCTCGCCGCGTGGGGCCAGTGCCCGTAAAGCTCCGGCTGAGCGGTCTCACGCCTCGATCGAAGCCACGGCAATCCCCTGCCGGGGCCTGTTGTTCGCGCCCCGGGGCGAGGTCGGGCGGCGCCGGCAGTGCTCCGGCCGCCTCTCACAGCCCCGCCGCCCGGCACGCCGCGAGCCTTCCAACATTTGCTGACAAAAAAGATCTGTCTCGGCGCAGGGGCCGGGCGGAGATCGCGTTTCTGCCTGTAGAGCGATGGTGCGCGCCCCGGCGAGACGGGGGCGCCTCACCACCCTACCCGCGCGGCGCCGGCCGGCGGGATGGCGTAAGTCGTTGGCTTGTACCCACTTCCGAGAGGGAAGGAGAATGAAAATGAACGCCCAGAAGAGAATCGGTCTGATCGCGATTGCGCCCGTCGCGCTGGCTGCGGCGGCGATCCTGTGCGCCGATCGGGCGGCCCCGGCCGAGGAGACGGGATCCATCGTCGGCTGGGGCTCGCAGGTTGTCGGTGTCGACCTCAGCGGCGATTTCATCGCCGTCGCGGCCGACGGCAGCCACAATCTCGGTCTGCGGGCTGACGGCTCGATCATCGCCTGGGGAAGGAATGAGGACGGGCAATGCAACGTCCCCGAGCCGAACATGGGCTTCGTCTCCGCTGCGCTTGGCGACGCCCACACTCTCGGTCTGAAAACTGACGGCTCAATAGTCGCGTGGGGATGGAACGACAACGGCCAGTGCGACGTGCCCGAGCCGAATGCCGGTTTCGTCTCCGTCGCCGCGGGCACCTATCACAGCCTCGGACTGAAGGCCGACGGCTCGATCGTGGCCTGGGGGCGAAACAACGACGGCCAATGCGAGGTGCCGCAGCCGAATAGCGGGTTCGTCTCTGTCGCCGCGGGGGCCTGGCACAGTCTCGGTTTGAAGGATGACGGCTCGATCGTGGCTTGGGGAGACAACTACTACGGCCAGTGCGACGTGCCCGAGCCAAACACCGGGTTCGTGTCGATCGCGGCCGACAAGTTCCACAGCCTCGGGCTGAAGGTCGACGGCTCGATCGTGGCCTGGGGCCACAACTACTACGGCCAGTGCAACGTGCCGGAGCCGAACGCCGATTTCATCGCCGTCGCGGTCGGCGGCGGTTGCAGTCTCGGTCTGAAGGCCGATGGTTCGATCGTGGCGTGGGGAGACGGATACTACGGCCAGTGCGAGGTACCGGAGCCGAACACTAACTTCGTCGGCGTTGCAGCGGGTGCACGGCACAGTCTCGGTTTGAAGTCTGATGGCTCTATCGTGGCGTGGGGTCGGAATTCGCATGGCCAGTGTAACGTCCCAGCCCCGAACACTGACTTCGAGTCCGTCGCAGCCGGCGAGTCCCACAGTCTCGGTCTGAAGGCCGACGGTTCGATCGTTGGCTGGGGACACAACTCCCACGACCAATGCGACGCGCCGGAGCCCAATGCCGATTTCATCGCCGTCGCGGCAGGCGGCGCCCACAGCCTTGGTCTGAAGTCCAACGGCTCGATCGTGGCGTGGGGATACAATGGCTCCGACCAGTGCGACGTGCCGGACCCGAACACAGACTTCGTTGCTACCGCCGCGGGCACTTGGCACAGCCTCGGTCTGAAAGCCGACGGCTCGATCGTGGCCTGGGGAGGCAATTGGGAGGGCCAGTGCAATCTGCCGGAGCCCAACACCGATTTTGTCGCCATCGCGCCGGGCGCTTTCCACGGTCTCGGCCTGAAGTCCAACAGCTCGATCGTGGCGTGGGGAGGCAACGAGCACGGCCAGTGCGACGTCCCGGAGCCGAACACCGATTTCGTCTCCATCTCGGCCGGTCGCTCCCACAGTCTCGGTCTTAAGACCGACGGTTCAATCGTCGCCTGGGGAAGCAACGAGGACGGCCAATGCAGTGTGCCGGAGCCGAACACCGATTTCGTTTCGATCGCGGCGGGCGGCGGGTCCTTCGGCTCCCACAGTCTCGGTCTCAAGATGGACGGCTCGATCATGGCCTGGGGGTGGAATGAACACAGCCAATGCAACGTGCCGGAGCTGAACACGGATTTCATCGCCATCACGGCGGGCCAGTACCACAGTCTCGGTGTGAGGCTCACCGCGCCGACTTGTCCGGCCGACTTCGACGGCGATGGCGATGTCGATCACTTCGATCTGCAATTCCTCATCGGCGCCTGGGGCACGCCGGATGGCGATGTGGATGGCGACGGCGACACGGACACCGCCGACCTGCTGGCCCTCCTCGCCGCGTGGGGGATGTGCCCGTAGGAAAAAGCTGAAACGCCGAAAACCGAAAACCGAAACGCCGAAAGGGAAAGGCACGGAGGCACGGAGGGACGAAGGCACGAAGCAGAAGGTCGACACGCAAGCGGCCGATATCAGCATGCGCCGCAACCAACAACGAACAACTAACAACTAATTACCAATAACTAACAGCCAACAGCCAATAGCTGACGATCTCAGCCCTGACGCCGGCTTGCGTTCACTCTGGCCGCGCACTCAAGAACCACTCCCGCCGTTGGCGAGGGCGAGGATTGCCACGCCGGCCACGGCGATCAGCGCCCCGATCGCCGCACGCCAACTGATGTGCTCCTTCTCCAGCCAGATGGCGAACGGGAGAATGAACACGGGCGTCATCGCCATGAGGGTGGCGGCGATCCCCGCCTCGGCGCGATCCACCGCGACCATCGAGTTCCATACGCCCACCACCGGACCGAACATCACGCCCACGCACAACATAAGGATGGCGAACGGCAGCGCCGCGGCGCCCTGACGGCCGCGGTGGATCGGCAGGCGCTGCGTTTCTGCGCTCACCTCGATCGCCGTCTCGATCTGTCTGCCGCTGCGCGTCAGGCGCACGACCACAACCAGAACGCTGATGCCAACGGCGGCGAAGAGCATGCGATACATGGTCACGATCCACGGGTCGACGAGCTCCATCGAAGCGCCGGGGACGTGCCCCATGCCGAGCTTGGAGAGGACCAGGCCCACCGCCTGGCACACGCCGCCCACCGCGCCGAAGATCGCGCCGCGCACGCGGTGTCGCTGCGCCGCCGGCCGATCGCCGGACGGCTCGGGCCGCTCGAGCACGACCCAGGCGATGCCGGCGAGGGTGACGGCGATACCCAACACCGGCACCCACCCCAGCGGCTCATCCAGCAGCGGCCAGGCCAGCAGCGCCGCCACCGGGGGCGCTGCGGTCATCAGCAGCATCGCGATCCGCGGCCCGACATCCACGAACGCCATAAGAAGGAACTGATCGCCAATGGCCAGGCCGATCACGCCGGACGCGGCGAGCAGGATCAGGCTGCGCTGCTCTATGGGCGGAATCCAGTGACCGAACAGCAGGCGGTTGATGCACATCAACACACCCAGGGCCAGGAAGATCCGGGTGAAGTTGACGGTCAATGAGCCGATGCGCCTCGCGGCGGCCGCGAAGGCCAGCGAGGTAAACACCCAGCACATTGCCGCACCGAGTGCCGCCAGCTCGCCGAGATGATCACGCAACAGTTCCATAGAGCGATCGAGTGTAGGCCGAACGTCGCCGGCGTGCGGACCGATCGCTCGCCAAACGCACAGCGCCGCGTGTCCACCCGGCCTTTACTCGAAGACGCGCCGGCGGATGATGCGCAGATGCTCCGGCCGCCCGAACCGGCCCACATAGCGCTTGACCGCCCGGTCGAAGCAGCCGCGACTGATAAGCAGGCTGCCGGCGCTGGAGAGGCCGGCGGCGCGGGCCACGCGGTCAAGCAGGCGGCGCTGGCCGGCGCTGAGACCCAGCGAGCGGGCAAGAGAGCGCACCGTCGGCCCGTGGCGGGCTCGATCGCGCCGGATGGCGGCCACGATCACCCACGCGAGCATTGCCACCCCCGCGCCGGCGAGCAGGACGGCCCACACCGCCGCATTCGCCGACCACCAGCCCGGCTCGGGCATGGGGCGCGAACCGTGGAGGAACTGCCAGTCCGCCGGCGTGGTGGCGAAGATCAAGGCACAGGCAAGGGCATGGGCTGCCGCGATCATCGCCTCACCTCCTCCATTGCTTCCGGCGGCGCTTGACATTTCAGCAACCGCATGGCCCCCATCGCTCGGGTGCGGATCTCCGGCAGATGGTCCTGACGGGCCAGCCGCTCCAGATCGGGCGCCGCCTCTCCCACGCGGGCGGCCCGGGCCACCCAGATCGCGCTGACGCGATGCAGCGGCCTCGGATCGGCCAACATACGGCGAAGACCGGCCAGCCCCCGCCTCCGATCGGCGCGCAGCACCGCCCGCACCGCGTTGGCGCGCGGGCGATTCTCATCGCTACCGGTAAACGGCGAAAGGAAATCGATGATGCTCAACTGCGCGGTGCCGGCCAGGGCCTCAATCGCGTTGGCCTTCACGCGCCCATCCTCGTGGCCCACGGCCTGCCGCAGCGCCTCCAGGGCCTGCCGCGAGCGGCCGGCGGACAGCGCCGCCACTGCGGCCGAGGCGACCCGGGCCGGGCTCTCGCAGGCCAGGCGGATCAGCTCCCCCTCCACCGACTCGACCAGTCCCAGGCGCCGGGCCAGCAGCACCGCCGCGGACTGGATCTCCTCATCACCCGCGAGGAGGGCGATTCTCAGGCCATTCACGAACCGATCGCGGTCGACGGCCAGCAGGCACAGCGCCGAGGCCAGCCGTTGGCATGGGGGCATGTGGCGCCAGCGCTGGAAGTACGCTTGGGCGCTCGAACGCGCCAGCCTCACCGCGGCCCGGCGGGCCACGCCCTCATGCCGGCTCCGTTCCAGCTTGGCCAGTAGTGCCGGGTCAGGCTCCTGGCGATCCCCAGCCATGTGCTGGGCCGCCATGCGCGCCACGGCCCGATCACGGTCGAAGCAGAACGGCTCGACCGCCCCCGCCGTGCGACGGCCCTGCCGGCCCAGCAGGGCCTGAAGAGCTCTCAGCCGGGCGATCGGAGATGGCAGGGCGATCATGTCCGCCAGCCGCTGGTGACGCATGTGCGGCGAGAGATCCAGCGCGCCGAGGAGCACCGGAACGTACGCCTGCGCCCGGGCCGGCATCGCCACCGCCGCGGTCAGGGATGGAAGGCATTGCATCGGCCGATCCATGCGCCTCAGTCGCCGCCTGCGCTTCGGGGCGAGCAGCAGATGGCCATCGCGGAGGGCCTGGGCGTATGCCTGAGGGCCATCGAGCCGATGGAACCACCGCGCCACCGAGCCGGCGAGCGGCTCGAAACCCAGCCAGCGAACGAGATTGCCCCGAACGAGCGGCTCGCCGATCCGCTCAGCGGCGCCGCGCAAAGCCAGGAGAAGGGGATGATCGTCCTCCTGGAGCAGCGCCCTCATCGAGGGCCCCGCGTGCGGCGTCATGACCGCCACCGCCAGGAGCACCGCCTCCTGACGGTGGAGGCGAAAGTCTCGCCCCGCCTCCGCCAATGCCTCATCGATCTGCCGCATCGCGCCGGGCTCGGCCCGCCGACGGCCGCAGGAGCCGGCGACGGCCACTGTGACGTCCAGCAGGGCCCCCGCCGCCTGCTCGGCGATGTCCTCCCAGTCGCGGCCCGTCCTCTGCAGCAGGTCGACCAGGGAGCGGGCCAGAGACGCCTCGCCGCGCCGGGCGATGACGCGAATCACGTTTTCCGCCGTCTGCGTGGTGGGGCGCGCCAGGGCGGCTCGGATCGCCGGCCCGAGCGGACCGCGGACCGCGTCAAACTGGGCAACCCCGGCGGGCCCCAGGCGGTGCAGGTGGCGGAGGACGGCGGCCAGGGCGGGCCCGTGGCCGGTCTCGAGTGCCGCCTGAGCGATCGCCGCAAGCTCCTCCGGCTCGGCGTGGTCCACCGCATCGGCCAGGATCGCCCCCGCCGACACCGGCTTGCGGCCTTTCAGCAGGCTCAGACGTTTGTGCAGCGGCGGCATAGGAGAATCAGGCCTGGCCGGGTTGCGACAGCTTCTCCACCGCTGGTGCGGCTCCGTGGAAAACCTGCCAGTTCTTGTGGTTTTGGGCTTGGAAACCCCAACCGATCGAATATTATCGGTTTCGCGAGCACCCGGACTGCATTGTCCGCGTATTTCACAGATTGTTGTTGCCTTCCCGGTTCGGATCGCAAAAATGCTGCTCGTGTCTGTATGAGGCGGGGGAAAGACTCACTTGGCCTCATACCCCAAGGATCGCCCAATGAGTCTCTCATCGAAAACCTCTACTCTTCAGGCTTACAACCTGGCCCTGTACCGCGGCGCTCTTCATCCGGAGTTCTTCCAGATCGAGGGGCGCAGTCGAATCGCCCACGGTGAATATGAATTCGAGGCCTGGATCAGCCGCGGCGGCCACGCCCTTCGCTTCGAGCACGAGAACCTCTGCCTCAGCGAGGTCGTCGGCGAAGAGATCGATCTCCTGCCGGAACGCGGGCACGTCACCACGCTGCCCTGCGCCGGTGAGAAGGATCACGAGGCCGAGTTCGCCGATCGCGTCGTCTACATGACCTCCATGCAGACGGAGACGCTCACCGACCACCTCTATCTCAGCACCTACAACGAGATGATCGAGCATGGCCGGATGGGCGACTGCCTCATGAGCGTCTGGTCCGACGAACTCGGCCGGCCCAACCTCTCGCTCATCGACGTGCAGCGCTACGGCGACCAGGTGCATGTCCAGACCTATCACCTCCGCAGCGACTGCGGCCTCGTTCTGCGCACGCAGACCATCTTCCAGGTCAAAGAGGATTGACGGGGATAGCCCGGGGCTGATCGGGTCACCAACACGCCGCCTCTCGCACCGGGCGAGGGCCGGCTGTGCGTGATCCGCGCCCGGGCCGGGAGCGTCGCGGCCTCGCTCGAATGATCAATCGTCCTTGCCGGCCTGCGCCTCGTCCTCGCCGGGCTGCTCGCCGGCCTCGCCCGAGTCGCCGGTCCGGGCGGCCTCGTCCGCCGAATCGGTGCTCTCGCCGAAACGAGCCGAGGCGGCGGTGCGCAGGGCACCAGTGATCACTCGCTCGGCGGCATCGGGCTTCCGCTCGCCTGCCTCGGGCCGATCCACCCGCGGCCGCGGAAGGGGCACCAGCGTGCCCGGCGTCAGGCCGGGAACCCAGATCTCCTCGAGATCCTGCCCGTCGCTCGCCCGCCGCATCAGCAGGTAGACCATCGTGGAGGCGGTGAAGAGGTAGGCGACCACATACGCCGCCACCAAGTCGATCACCACCTGCTGCCAGAAGGACACCAGAGCCCCGGCCCAACTGTTGTGCCAGGCCTCGTGGATCTCGCCCGGCGATTGAGGCGAAAGGTCGAAGATCGCGAATCCTCCCGCGCCGGACAGGGCCGTGTTGCTCGTCAGCGCGCCGCACAGCGATGCCGTGAAGTTCATCAGCGTCGCCGCCACCAAGGCCACCACCACGTAGCCCAGGGCCAGTCCGATGATCGCCATCACCACGTACCCCACCAGATGCAGGGGGCGTTTGAGCACGTAGGCGAACGCACGCTGCTGGGCGTCGGCGGGATCGCAGTTCTCGCAGGCGACGGCGGGCAGCAGCATCGGAAAGCCCACCGCGTAGGCGAGCAGCACGAACGCCAGCACGAAGGCGAAGAGCATCGCCACGCCGTAAAGCAGGCCGCCGGCCACGTCCAGCCACGGCGCCATGAACAGCCCCAGGACGATGATGATCGCCGCCATCACCGCCGCGATGATCAGCGGCAGCAGAGGCGTGAGAACCAGCTTCACCCAGTTGCCCAGCGCGAAGTCGAAGGCATCGCGCACGCGCAGCCGCTCCTGGCCGGCGAACTCGCAGGCCGCCATCCGGCACAGCCCCCCGCCCCCGATCGCCGTCACCAGCAGGAAGAACACGCCGTAGACGATCGTGAAGAGACGTTCCTGCTGCCAGAGCGCGACGGGCAGCCGCACGAACAGGTCGCCCCAGGCATCGAAGGCCAGTTGTGGCCGCAGGTAGATCACCGCCTTGACCGTGCCCTGCAGGCAGTCGATGACCTGCCCGGCCAGCGCCTCGAAGGCCCCCTTCGGCGCCACCCGTTCGATCCGGGCCTTGTCGGCGAGAAACTGCTCATCATCGAGGCGCAACTGCTCCGGCGGCAGACCGGGTCCTTCCTCTCCCTCGGCCGTGGTGCCGACATCCCGCCGGTGCCGTGTGGATCGGTAGGCCGTCTCGATCAGGCCCAGGACGTGGCGCGCCTCCAGCCGGCTGCCCGACGGCGGCAGGCTCTCCTCGGGCACGCCGTAGTCGCCGACCATCCGCCAGAGCAGGTCCTTGACCTCGGCCTTCTCCGCCGCGGACCATTCGCCGGCCAGCAGACCGCCCGGGTCAATCCTCGCTTCCGTGTTCGCATCCCATACCCGACCGAAGACGACGAGCAGAACCACCATCAACAGGGCGACGACCAGCCGCGGCGGCTGCATCGCCGAGGTGACTGAGCGGAGAATCCGAGGAAAGGAGAACACGCCGGCGAAGTCCACGCCGTCCACCACGATGCGTTTCTCTGGATCAGCCACGGTGCGCCTCCCACGCTCGCCCGGATAGATGACAGCCGGAGCCGGCCCGGATGCTACCACCGGCCATGGCCGCCGACCACGCGGCCGGCGCCCGCCCGGCGGGTCCCGGAGGGCCTGTTGATCCTGATATCGGCCATCGGCGCCGCCCTCCTGTGGCGGTCCGGGGGATTCCTGCCTCTTGATTATCCACCCCCCACCGCCGGCCGGAGGGCCCCGGCCCCGCCGGTGATGCCGACCCGGCGGCCGATGCATCGCTGCGGGTGAATGTTGACGCGTTCAATGCTAAGGTGGTGGGCCAATAACCGGCTCGGCCGGGCAACCGGCGATGAGGCCGACCGCCCCTCCGAGCCAACACCACCAGAGAGGAACGACCCATGGCATTCCAACTGCCTGATCTTCCATATGCCTTCGACGCCCTGGAGCCGTCCATCGACGCGCGAACGATGGAGATCCATCACGGCAAGCACCACGCCGGCTACGTCAACAACCTCAACAACGCCCTCGCCGGCAACGCCGACCTGGAGGCGATGTCCATCGAGGAGATCTGCGCGGGCCTTGAGAATGTCCCCGAGGACATTCGACTCGCGGTGCGCAACAACGCCGGAGGGCATTACAACCACAGCATGTTCTGGACGGCCATGAGCGGCTCGGGCGGCGGCGAGCCGTCCGGCGCCCTCGCCGGCGCGATCAAGAGCGGATTCGGATCCTTTGCAGGCATGAAAGAGCAGTTCAGCAAGACCGCCGCCACCCGCTTCGGATCCGGCTGGGCCTGGCTGGGCGTGAACAGTGACGGCTCGTTGTGCGTCTGCTCCACGCCCAACCAGGACAACCCGCTGATGAAGGGTTTCACCGCCTGCGAGTGCGCGCCGATCCTGGGCCTGGACGTGTGGGAGCACGCCTACTACCTGAAATACCAGAACCGCCGACCGGACTACATCGCGGCCTGGTGGGACGTGGTGGACTGGTCCGTCGTCGCCGAACGCTTCGGAGAGCTATAGCGCCACAGAAGGCGGTGGCACGGCGCTCCGCGCCGTGCGCACACAGCAAGAAAGTGGCACGGTCGTCCCGACCGTGCGGCGCCTGACGCATGGACGGGCGGGACGACCGTCCCACCACACGGATGAATCGACGCCACATAGCCCCGGGCTCGCCCGGGGTTTTGCATTGGACCGCCAGCGGCAAACGCCACGACGCAACAGCCCCCGGCCCAAGGGCCGGGCTATTTGGAATCGACCAGCGCGGCAGGCTCAGTCGCTGGAACGATCGGCCCTGCGGCGAAGGTCCTGCGGCGTAATGCCGTGACGGCGCGCCCAGGTGGTCGAGCAGAGGAACCGCTTCTGCCGGCTTATGAACGGCACGACGGAGGCGAGAGAGACACTACCGAGCACACAGGCGGTGATGATCCAGCCTGTGCTGCGAACTGCCAGCGCCCAAGAGAGCGGAAAGGCGAAGGTCGCACCGCCCCACAGTCCCCAGACGGCGGCGTCCCGCAAAAACCTTGATCTCTCCCGGCCGGTCATGTGGGCGAAGATCTCCTGTGCGCGCGGTGAGTTGCCCGGCAACCAGGAAAGCCAGCGCGGCCACTTCCCCGTTGCCATCATGCGCCCGTGCCGCCGCCGCGGAAGCACGCGGCCGCATTCCGTGCACACGCGCGATGTCCCTCTCGGATAGCGACAATACGGACACAGTCGCCGCTGCGCTATGGACCGTATCGCGAGCCGCTTGACGACCACCGATACCCCCCACCCCAGCAGTCCCGCCACCGGGATCCATGCCCAGTCACGCGGATCGAAGTCCCAGTACCACCGCAGGCCCATGACGAGCTCCCACACGGGAATCGCAACACCAACAACGACCATGACGAAGCCAAACAGGAACGGCACCCAGGGCATGAGCCGATCCGTCCTGATACGCATGCGCAGCATCGGATGCACCCACAACAGCGGATCACCCGCATCGATCAGCGGCGCGATGAAGACCAGCCAGATAGCAGGAAGAAGAGCCACCGCCAGCAGCACGGGCATGATCCAGTCAAGGGCCCGGCTCGGATCCACGAGCGCGATGCGCAGTACGATCGGGATAATCGCAATGGGAGTCAGCACGAGCCAGGCGACCCCCACGTACCACTGCCAGCGACGTCCCCGCAGCGGTTTGACACGCTGCTGATCCGCGCCGTCCGCGAGACCGGACTGCGTCGTCGATCCGGGCTTCTGATCATGCACGCGGTTCACCCCCTGCCGGTTGCTGACCGGTGCATGCTACCGCGCGGCTCCACCGCGTTCAAGGCATCACTCTTCCAGCGGCTTCAACCTGATGTTGCGGAAGGCGCAGGGGTGGGATTCGGCCTGGAGGGAGATGGTGCCTGCGCTGAGCAGTTTCTCGCCGCCGCGCTGTTCAATCCACGTGCGGGCGTCGGCATCGCTGTCATCAAGCTGTGGCTGGCCGTATTCGAGCACGATCTCGCCGTTGATCTTGTGCCGGATGATCTCGCCGCCGTGCACCTCGACTTCGAGCGCGACCCACCCATCGCCGTGATACGTCTGTGATGTGCTGTCGAGACAATGTGCGGTGGTCAGCTCGCCGTCGATGACGATGTTCGTTCCGGGGGTGCAGACGTTGCCGGTGTGTCGTTCGTGCTCGCCGTCGCCCCCCAGGAGCTGGACCTCGATGCAGATGGGAAAATCCTGATCGATCCCCATCGTTTCCGGCCGCTGGCCGTGAATCATCACGCCGCTGTTGCGAAACGCCCATCCGGGCCCGCCCGTCATCTGCTCGCCGGTGAATCGGTATTCGAGCTGCAAGATGTAGTGGGAGTATTCCTGCTCGTAGAAGAGGTGACCGAACTCGCCGTTGAACCGCTCATACCCGTCGTAGGCGACGACGATCGTGCCGTCCTCGACGCGGAAGGTGTCGTTGTAGTTCACGCCAAGCTCGTGGCCGGCGAACTTGGGCGTCCAGCCCGCCAGATCTTCGCCGTTGAAGAGCACGATCCAGCCTTCATCAACGTCGGCGGCCATCGGCGCTTCCTCATGCACCTCTTCCGCGGCGACCTCTTCTTCGGCTGCCGGCTCCCCCGCCACCTCCTCTTCCTCTAGATCCGGGGGCGCGCCGGGGGCGCCGGTGCCGAGCGTGCGCAGGAGGAACTCCTCGTATTTGCGCATGCGCCCCAGGCGTTTGACATCGCCGCCCAGGCCGTGCCCGCCGGTGGGATCGAGGAAGAGCTCGACCAGCGTCTCCTTGCCGGCCTTGAGCAGCTCGCGGTAGATGCGCACCGTGTCCTGGTAGAGCACGTTGCTGTCTTCCATGCCGTGCACGAGCAGGAGCTTGGCCTTGAGGTTCTTGGCCAGAGGCAGGAGTGAGAACTTCGCCAGGTCGGTCTCGCCCTCGCGGCTGGGCCCGATCGTTGCGGTGGCGTACCAGGAGTTGTAATTCTCCCATTCGGTGGGGCCGGCGCCGGCGATGCCGCAGGCGAACACGTCCGGCTCGGTGTAGAGGCACATCTGGGTCTGGAACCCGCCGAAGCTCCAGCCGTGAATGCCGATGCGCTTCTCATCCACGGCGTGATTCTCGACGAACCACTTCGCGCCGTCGACGAGATCCTCCACCTGGGGCCGGCCGACCTGCTCGTAATTGGATTTCTCGTACAGGCCGCCGTACCCGCTCGCGCCGCGCGGATCGATCGTGCAGGTGACATAGCCGTGCTTCTTCGCCATGTAATAAGCGAGGAAGTAACTGTCCGATGAATAACCGCCGCGGGTGACCATCTTCCGCGTGCCGAGCGGGCCGCCGTAGACGTACATGAGCAGCGGCCGCTGGTCGTCGGGCGTCCAGTCATCGGGCTTGAACATGTGGCCGTAGATGTCCTGCCCGTGCCGGTTCTTGTAGGTGAAGAACTCGGGGACCGGCTCGGTCAGCTTGTGCGCCTCCTCGGGATGGGAGTCGGTGAGGATCTTCTGCCCTTCCTGCTCGGCGTTGATCGCGACGAGTTCGGGCAGGCAGCCGTAATCGACGAATGTCGCGAGGACGTGTGCGCCGTCGTTGCTCACCGCCGCGCGGCTGTAATACCCGTCGACCTTGCTGAGGCGCGTCATTTCGAACGTTCCCAGGTCGATGCGGTAGATGTCCAGTTGCGCGGGATGCTCCTTCGTCGCGGTGACGAACATGAGCTTGTGATCCTTGGACAGGCCGGCGGGATAGACCTCGAAGCGGCCGTGCGTGATCTGATCGAGCTGCTCGTACATGGGATCGAGCACGTGCACGTGCCGGAATCCGCTGAGCTCGGTGATGAGCGCCACGCGCCGGCTGTCGGCAAGATAGAAGGGCCTCATCATGTGCGGCGTGTTGGGCCCGCCGTTGTGGAAGAACTGGTAGACGATGCGCGCCTCCTCGACCTTGGGTTCATCGTCCTTCTTCTCGTCGCCTTCCTTCCTGTCGGGTTTCGCATCGTCATCGTCGGCCGCGTCGGCATCTTTATCCTCCTCCCCCTCCTCCTTCTTCTCACCCGCCTGCTCACCCTCAGCGCTCTCCTTCTTCTCCGGGAACGCCGCCTCGAAGACCCGCACCAGATTGGTCGACTGCTCGAAGACGAGGAATGTGATGCGGCTGGAATCCAGCGCCCACTCCGGCCCCTGGACCGTGTCGCGCGGCCCGGTCTGCGTGAAGCTGAAGACCTTGCTCAGCTCGCTCTCCTCGGCCATCGGGTCGTTCATCTCGTAGAGATACACCGACGTCTCGACCTTCGGCCGAGGATCGTCGGGCATGTGACGCGGCACCTGGCGCACTTCCGCGAACCGCTGGCGGTAGTTGACGATGTTCACACTACGGCCGCCGCCCCGCGAGTCCGCGCCCTTGGAGGTGACAAAGGCGAGCCGCGTGCCGTCCTCGCTCATCCGGTAGCTTCGCATCTCCTCACCGCCGGAGAAACTCGGATCGATCTGCTCGACGAGGTGACTGCCGAACGTCACCTTCATGACGCTGTTGCCCTGCATGAACGTGTAGCCCAAGCCATCCGGCAGGTACTGCACGCCACGCTTCCGGTCCCTGGTTTTCGTGAGACGGGTGATGGCATCGTTCTCGACGTCGTAGCGATACACATCGCCGCCGGCGACGAACATCAGTTCGGCAGTTTCGGGCGCCCAGGTGTAGGTTGAAATGCCGCCGTAGCGGGGCGCCTTCTCATCATCGGCATCCTTGTCATCGACGACGTCTCCGAGATCGATCTCCTTCTCCTCGTCGCCTTCGCCCTCGCCCTCTTCCTCATCTCCTTTGTCGCCATCCTGATCATCATCGCCCTCATCATCGATCTGCTCGCTCTTGTCGACATCGAAGTCCTGCCGATCCTCGTCGACGTCCTCACCCTCCTCGCCCTGATTCTGCTCCTCGACGGCAGGCGGACGGCGCTCGGCGGCGATCTGGAACGTGGCCGCGGGATCTTCCGTCGTGATGACACCTTCCATCGAGTCGCCCTCGATGGTCGCCGACAACGCGCCGGTGAGGCCCGAGTCCGGATCGATGAGCGTGCACGCGAGCTCGTTCTTCTCGGCGTCGAATCGGCCCTCGGTTATCGTGGCATCGGCGACGGCGGACCGGAAGGTTCCATCGACGGCATCATCCTCTCCGAGTGTCAACGTCAGAAGGAACGCGACGCCCTCGGGCGGAATGCCGTACTCCTCATCGCCGAACAGGATGCCGTTCCACTCGCCGGTGACGCGATCGGCGGGGGCGGCCTGCTTGTCCTGCTCCTGACCCTTCCGCTTGTCGCCGGCCTTCTCCTTGCGGCGCTTCTCGGCCTTCTTGACGCGATCCTCGCGCACCTTCCGGGTGGCCTCCTGGAACTTCGACATGACGGAGACGGAGGTGATGCGCCGACTCTCGCCCATCTGAACGTCGTAAATCCACAGATCCGAGCCGTGCCGGCGCTCGAGGTACGGCCGATACAGGTAGGCGGCATACCGGCCGTCGCGCGAGAAGGACATGCGGCTTGCCGACGGGCCGAAGAAGCTCTTCTCGGGGAAGAGCCGCTCCAGCGTCAGCTCATCCTCCTTCTTCTTCTCGTCATCGGCCTTCGCCTCGTCCGCTTCGCCAGCCTGGTCCTTCTCCTTGTCGTTCTCGACCTCGCCCGGCGTGCCGGCTCGCGTCTGCGGCGTCTCCTCCGCCCGGCCGGGATCTTCCGGAGCGATCGCCGACGCGGCAAGACCCAGCAACGACCAAGCCACGACCACCATCACCATCAGTTGTCGCACAGCATTGGCTCCTCATTGGCCGCCTTCCCTGCCGGACCGGCGGCATCCTCCTCGAGATCCTCCGCACTCACTGCCGATTGATACCGGCCGATGGGCCGATCGTTTCAGCCGCCCCCGGATGCCCCCGGCCGCCCCCGGCCGCCCCCGGCCGCCGTCGGCCGCCCCCGGCGGTCAACCTTCCCTCGGCTCGCCGCAGCGCCTCAGATCACAGAAGCCCGATCTGTCGGCGCAACGGCTGATAACTCCGATCACGGACGGTCGATCATCCATCCCTTATCTTTGTCGGCTGCATCGCCCGCCGCCATTGGCAAGCGCGGAAAAGGAAGGGGCGCGGGATCCGGATCGCAGCCGGGCCCGGAGGCCGGCCAAACCTGGGACGAACGCATCGCCGAGCGATTCATCGGCCGTCAGCGCAGCCGAAAGTAATAGCCGCGCCAATCGCGATCGATGAGGTCCTGGTCGAGAACCGCATCCCCCGCGTATTGGAGGACGTCCGTCGCAGCGGCGAGCCCGTCCGCCGTATGGAGAAAGATCTCCCGCCTGATTTCCCGCCCGGCGACCTCCTCGCAGCGCTGGAGCGTTCCCTCTCCATCCTTCACAACCACCAGCAGCCGGCCATCCGGCCGCAGGATGCGCGCGATCCGCGCCGCCAGATCGGGCCACTCGCCCGGCGCGATGTGGATGATCGAGCCGGCCGCGAACACGCCGTCGAACGTGCCATGACGATCGTCAAGCTCGCGGAAGTCACACAGCTCGAAACGGCATTGCCCGCAGCGCTCGCGGGCGATCCTGACCGACTCGGCGCTGAAGTCCAGCCCCACCACGTCCGCCCCGGCCGACGCCAGTCGCATGCTCTCGTAGCCGCAGCCGCAGCCGAGATCGAGCACTCTCGGCCGCTCTGGCAGGAGCGACATGAACTCGGCGATGGTCGGCATCAGGATCTCGTTGCCATACCACTCATCCGCCCTCGCCTCGGCGGTCAGATCGTAATACAACTGAACGGGATTCACGATTCCACCTCACGGCCCGCCGCGCCTCGCTTCGCGCAGCGGGATCGAACCAGAGTGCCGGGCACTCTACGATGGCGGCCCTCCGACAGCAACCGCCCGCGGGCAGCGCTGTACAAGATGCTGCCTCGTGAGCGCCGCGGGCGGGACTCGCTCGGACGCAACGTTCTGAAAGGATGCTGATTATGAAATCGTTCGTTCTCTACCTCGTCGGCATCATCATCATCATGAGCGCGCTGACGGGCTGCCAGTCCGCCATGACCGGCGGGCAACCGCGCATCATCGAAGGAACCGCCACCGCGCCGGACGGCGTCAAGATCGCCTACGACGTGCGGGGGCGCGGCGAAACCGCCCTTGTCTTCATTCACGGCTGGTGCTCGAACCGCGCCTTCTGGCGGGAGCAGCTCGATGCGCTGGCCGACGAGTATCGCATCGTCGCCATTGATCTGCCGGGCCACGGCGCCTCCGGGCGCAAGCGCGCGACATGGCGCGTCACCGGCTTCGGTGAAGATGTGCAGGCCGTCGTCGAAGCGCTCGATCTGCCGCGCGTGATCCTCATCGGCCATTCGATGGGCGGTCCCGTCGCGCTGGAGGCGGCGCGGCGCCTGCCCGGGCGCGTCATCGGCGTCGTCACGGTCGATACGCTGCACAACGCCGAAGCGCGTTCCCGCCCGGAAGCGCTCGAGCGGCTCGCCACGGCGCTCGAGACGGATTTCGAGGGCACGATGCGCCTCTTCCTCCCGCCGTTCTTCGCCCCGGATGCCGATCCCCAGCTTGTGCAGTGGGTGATCGAAAGTTCGCTCGCCGCCGACCCGACGATGGCGGCGGCGACCATGCGCGATTTCAAGACCGTCGACCGGACGGTGCTTCTGTCGGCAGCCGGCGTGCCCGTCCGCGCGATCAACGCGGCGGCGAACCCGCCCATGCGGCCCGCCACCACCATCGAGCTGAACCGCAAGTACGGCGATTTCGATGCCGTCTTCATCGAAGATGTCGGCCACTTCCTGCAGTTGGAACGCCCGGAGCAATTCAACCGGCAACTGCGCCACGTGCTCGCCGGGCTTGAGCGAAGGTAACGCCCGCCCCCCTTTCACGCTTCACCATGGCCGCTCTACAGCGCCCATCAGAATGAACCCATCATCCAGTGGGACGGGCGTCCCGCCCGTTCGAGTGTCTTTGATGTCGCCGAAGCGTCCACCCTGCCGACGAACGTCGCCCATCATCCGCCCCTTGATTGAGGCCTCTCCCGAATTGTCCCCGAATTGTCCGTCCTGATCACCGCAGCCGCTGTTCGGAGCTTCAGCGGAAGTACCGCCGGAGCCACGCATTCCGTAGCCCCGAGAAGCTGTATCTCGCACCGCACTCAGGACAAAAAAACGGTGCCAGGCACGAATGCCATTTTCCAGCACCCAGACCGCCCGTGCAGCGAGTTAAGTCAACCGTTCAATCATCTATAAACGGCCACCTTCGGCGTGTTGTGCTACTCCATCGCGCGCTGAAACGGTCGGTAATCGCCGGTCCGTTCCAGTGTCGACGCGCATCCGACCGCCGGTCAGGCGATGCGGTCAATCCCGCGCCCCGTGCTTGCGCAGCAGTTCGGCCAGCGGGTCCCGCGGGTTGCGCTCGGCCGCCTCGTGGAGAACGGTGCGGCCCTGCTTGTCGGCGGCGTTCACGTCGGCTCCACCGTTCAGCATCAGATCGACGATCTCCTTGCGGCGACGGCGCGAGCCCAGATGCCGGTGCAGGGGCGTTCGTCCGGCCGAATCGACGCCGTTCACCGCGGCTCCCGCCTGCAGCAGCAGCTTGATCATCTCCTTGAGGATGCCTTCGGCGGCCAGGTGCAGCGGCGACTGGCCCGCCACGTCCCTGGCATCGACCTTCGCGCCGAAGTCCAGCAGGAGCCTGGCCATTTCCAGGTGCCCGTCGCGGGCGGCCGCGTGAAGCGGAGTGCGGCCCGCGTCATCCTCGGCGTCCGCATCGGCGCCCCCTTCAAGAAGAAGCCGGACGATCTGGAGATCATCACGGAAGTCGTCTCGTTCCGGTGACGGCGCGTACTCATCCACCGCGCGATGCAAGGGTGTTCGGCACTGCGTGTCAACGGCGATGGGATCGGCGCCGTGCTCCAGGAGCAATCGGGTGACATCAATCCTGTGCTGCCGGGCCGCCCAATGCAAAGGGGTGCCCCCCGCTTCATCACGCACATCAACATCGCCGATCAGGGGCAACAGATAGCTCACCATATCCGTCTGCCCGTCACCAGCCGCACTGTGCAGAACGGTCTCACCGCTGTGCCCCCTGGCCTGCACATCGGCGCCGCTGGCCAGGAGCATTTCGGCCACGTGAAAGCGGCCCTGCTCGGCCGCACGAAGGAAACGCAAGGTGCTCTCAGTGGGTTTCTTCAAAGGAGCTTCTCTTTCCGGGCGATGCGCACATCGATCGCCCAAAGACGTTGCCGCTCGACCCTCGGTGCAACCTCGCGACAGATCGGATCACCTTTATGATAGGCGGGCCGCAGACCGGATTCTTCCGGCCCCGGGGCCGAATGAGCCCGACTCTCGCGGAGGGAACCCGGCGACAGGGAGCCGCAGCGCCTGTATTTTGGGCCTCGACCGCCCGATCCAGCCTTCGCGTCCCCCCGGCACGGCATCCCGATCGAGGGCCCGGCGATCCCGATTTCGTCCCGCGCGGGCGACGGCGCCGATCAATCGGCATCCGCCCGCTGGTGCAGGGCATCGGCGATGGGAAGCGTCTGCTGCTCGGCCTCGATGGTGAAGAGTTCGACCTCCTCGAAGAGCACGGCCGGGGCGATCACCGACGACGCCGCCGCCCCCTGCGCGCCCAACTCCCCTCTCCCCCCGGGAGAGGGGTTGGGGGTGAGGGGACCAGAGCCTCCACTGTCCTTCATTCCCCCGTCACACTCCGCCTGCCGTGGTCTGAGTCTTCGAAGGCCACACGTCCCGCGCTCCTCCCGTCGCTCGGGCCAAGGCACCCGGCTGGTTCGGCTCACTTACACTGCGCCCGGACCCCACTCGTCAGCACGCGAAGAGAGCGCCTCAATCGCTACGATCTATTGCGGCGAGCCGCATCCACATCTTCGGCGAAGTCCTCAGGATTCCTATCACCCTTCCTCACGTTGCATTCGTGACATGCAAGCACGAGATTAGTGAGAGAATCACTCCCTCCCGCTGACGCCGGGACGCGGTGTTCAAGGATCGCCCTGTTCTTCATTCCCGGTTCCCGTTGCAGCGGAATCCTGACCTCGCAGCCGCAATAGTAGCACCGCCCTTTGAAGAGGCAGAAAACAACTGCCTGCCGTTCGCGGAAGTTCATGTGGCCCCAGCGCTCTCTCGCCCAAGCAAAGCCGTCAGACTCGTTCATCTCAAGCTCATCCAGCTTCACGAGATCCGCATGAGCCTTCTTGAGCGCTTGCCGGGCAGTGGCGCGCATCTCGAATGCTCGAAGAACCTCCTTCGCCTCCTTGAGGCTGTCCGTCCCGGTTGAGAACGCTCGTCGCTTCCCGCCCGAGGTGATAGCCACCCAATAGATGTTTCCGCGTTTATAGAGGCTGGCCATGGGTCTCTCCGACTTGTAATCGCCTCACGTATTGGAAAACCAGCGAGCTCCGCACCTGGAATGTTGGCGATCCTCACCATAATAATACGCGCGACGTGGCTGTACGGCCCTTAAACCCATATTCCAGCAGCTGCATTGGCCGTTCGAACCATGCCACTGGCTGGGAATGAAATGTCCGCAGCAGATTCGCCTCACCCACTCTCTCGTCCCGATGACTCTCGGCGTGAGTCGACCATCCGCAGCAGATGACTCGCCAAGATGAGAATCTCGACGGCTTCCTCGACGGAGACATCGACGTACCGGTGGCTCGACGGGTTCTTGAAGAGACTGATCGCGCCTGCGAACAGATGCGACTCGGCCTTTTGCTCTGCCACAGGGAGATCAGCATCTGCCAGTGGACCCGTCTCAGGTGTGAACGCTGACCTCATCAGGTCCTTGCCATAGTCTGTGGACCCATATCCGCCTGCGGCTCTGACCGAGACCTCTAGCTCCTTGAAAGCCTGGAACACTGCAGTTTCATAGTCACCACGAATGAACGCTGACCAGACTTTGATCGCTATCCGGGCGTGCAAAAGCTGCCGTGGTAGCAGGTCCGCGTGTCGAAGAGCTTTGAATGTCTCACGATCTGTAGCACTGACTCCGCGCCGGGTGATGCGGTAGAACGCTGCACTGCCGATGGTTCGATAAGTCGGTACGAGAAAGCCCTCTCGCACCAGCCACCAGAACCCCTCAACAAGCGCATCGGCAATCTCAGGACCGAATCGGTCACGCATCCGTCCGCCGAAGTTGGCGATATTCAGTGATTGCCTAGCGTCGGGCAAACAGTTCAGATGCCCGAGCACATACCAGCCCAACTCCTCGGGCTCCATGAGAACCACGTCTTTCGGTTCGCGTGGTAGCGCTTCCAGTGGATCAGGGCCTGACATCGGTAACCTGCGCACTCTGACTCGCGTCAACCACCCTTTTACCCGGGCCCCCTGCCCGGTGAACGGGGTCAGTGTACAGGATCCTCGCGTCGCGTCCATCGGAATCGATGGGAGGAGGGAGGCTTGGAGGCTTGGCGTTTGGGACGCCCCTGATCCCTGATGACTGACGGCCCAGGACACCCTCACCCCCGGCCCCTCTCCCGGGGGGAGAGGGGAGGAGACGCGGCGACATCTGCGGGCATTGGAAGAGCGCGAGCCGCGATCAGGCCGATCAGCGAGCGCCCTTGCGCTGATGCGGCGCATCGACGATGGGGAGCGTCTGGTGCTCGGCCTCGATGGTGAAGAGCTCCACCTCCTCGAAGAGAACGGCCGGGGCAACGATGGACGCCGGCGCGCCCGTGGCCGAGCCCGTGTTGTAGATGATCGGCTCGCGGCCGGCGGCGATGATGTCCTTCAGCGTGCCGACATCCAGCATGCCGAACTCGCAGCCGCGCACCGGCTCCTCGCGCCCGTCGGGATAGACCTTGTAGATGGCGACGGGATCGCCGAGCGGCCCGCCCGCGGCCGCACCCCCACCGCCGCGCGCAAACTGGGCCGGCATTCGCGACGCCGCCTGACGGGCGCCGCCGCTGATCGACGTGACCCGCAGGCCATACTCCAGGTCCTGGTCGATCACCGCCTCGATCAGCGCCTCTTTGAGCTCCTCATCGGACAGGCCGTCGTCGGCCTCGACGAACAGGCATCCGACGGCCGCACGCGTGCGTCCGAGGCCGGCGGCGCGGCCGTGCCCGTTGGACGCGGCGAAGTCGGCGGTCGGCGCGCGCGACATCAGCATCTGCTGAAGCTTGCCGCCGATGACGATATCCACCCGCTGCGCTTCCACGCCCTCATCATCGATCGCGTAATGACCGGCGAGATAGCGCTCGCCCAGCCAGTCCGCCCGCGGGTCGTCCCAGACCCGGAAGCTGCGGGGCAGGATGCGCTTGCCCAGGTACTTGTCGAGTGTTTCCAGGCCGGCGAAGCGGCGCCGCCCCCCGCCGACGGGGTCGGGGTTCGCGGCCACCCCGCGCCCCAGCATCGCCTGGACCAGTTGCGGCGCAGCGCGCTCGTCGAAAAGCACCGGGCCGAGATAGTTCTCCAGCACCGACGCCTGGGCGCGGCCGGTCAGGCGCCGGGCCATCGCGTCAACCTCCGCCAGCAGTTCGGCTTCGGGCGGCAGTTGGTCGGCCGTCGGCGCGTGATGGGTGATCCGGTCGGAGAGTTGCTCGCCGTCTTCGGCCTGGGCCTGCGCGGAGATGGCCAGCACGACGCCGACAACCCCGTTGCGCATGCGCGTGCCCTCGGAATTCACGACATAGCGCGTGTCGGCGCCGGCCGTCAGGGTGATCTGCGAATCCAGCACGTGCGGATACTCGAGGAAGCGGGCTGAAATCGTGCGCAGACGGCGTTCCCATCCCTTGACATCGAGGTCGAGGGCGGCTTTCGGCTCGATCGACACGATGGGCTCAGCGCGCGCGAAATCGTCGGATCGATCCTCCAGGTTGCGGTCCTCCATGTAGGCCTGCTTGCGGGCGAGCGTCTCCACGGCGCTCTTGTACGCCGCGTCGGTGGCCAGCCAGGCCGCCTGGCGGATGGCGGTGTAGCTATCCTCGGTGGGAAGCGCGGCCATTCCCCCGGCCCCTCCCCCGCCTCCGCCGCGCCGGCGCCCGCCGAATCCTCCCCCGCCGCCGGCGAAGTTCGTGTTGTCCAGTTCATACGATCCCACGCGAACGGCCGCCGAGAGGCGACGCGAGCGACCGTCGTCGGAACTCACGATCGCGCCGCAGGTCGCGGAGATGCGATACGTCTCGCTGTCATCGACCGCATATTGAACGAAATACGGCGGCTGGAGGTCCTCCAGTTGCAGCGACATCGACCGCCCCAGCTCATCGATGAGCGCCTGCATGAGAACATCCTCGTCGGCCGGCGGCGCAGCGCCCATCATCACCGCCAGCAGGCAGGTGGCGCACACAATCGTCGGGCGGATCGTCAGCACTTCAGCCATGGTTCAGTTCTCCTTCCGGCCGGTCGGCGCCGCAGCGCCGGCGGCCTGATCGTCGGCCGCGATGGGAGGGGTGAGGATCGGCGGCCGCTCCTGCGAGCGCTGCCGCTTTTCGATCTCGATCTGCCGCACGAGAATGCTGGGCGAGACGGCCGAGACGGGGACCCAGCCCGATTCGGCCCCGCAGGTGCCGTTGAACACGCCCGGATCGTCGCCCGTGCAGGTGATCTGCGAGAAGCACGAGAGCGGCGTGCCCACGATGTCCACGCCGCGCACCAGCTCGTCGGGCCTGCCGTCGGCGTACACGCGATACACCACCACGGGCAGCACCTTGAACGCCTGCGGCCCGCCCCGCGTCGTCATCGTGAAGCCGCCCGTGATGTCCTCGAACATGAAGCCGTACGGCTTGTCCTGCGCGCGGCACTCTTCGATCATCATCCGGCGCAGCGCCTCAAACGGGATGGCTCGCTCGGAATGCACGATCAGGTTGCCCTGCCGAGAAACCACCGTATTGCCCGGCGAGCGCCGACCGTGCCCGTTGGACCGGGGGAAACCCGCCAGCGGTGACCGCGAGAGCAGAAACGTCTGCAACACGCCGTTCCTGACAAGCTCGACGCGCGAGGCGGGAACACCCTCATCGTCATAGCGATAGAAACCGCGAAGGTCCTCATCGACCATGCGGGCGCGGGTGGGATCGTCCAGCACGCTCATGAAGTCGGGCAGGATTGGTTTGCCGATCTTCTTCGCGAACGTCTGCCCTTCCTCCACGTCCTTCTGCCGATGGCCTTCGATGCGGTGGCCGAAGATTTCGTGGAAGAACACGCCGCTGGCCCGGTTCATGAGGATCGCCGGGCCCGTGTACGGCTCGACGAGGGGCGCTTCGCGCAGCGCCAGCACCATGTCGATCACGCCCTGGAAGGCCTGGCGCATCTCCGCTTCGTCGGGCAGGCCGGCTTCGCTGGCAACGTTGAACAGGTACGTCTGGCTCAGGTCCATGCCGTCCTCGGCCTTCGTCGAGGCGGTGACGGACACCCGCAGGAGTTTGCGGCCCGTCTTGAGCCGCGTCCCCTCGCTGCTGACCATGTAGCGATTCTCCGCGGTCGCATTGATCGCCACCTGCGAGGAATAGATGAGCGGGTACTGCCGCGCCAGCTCCGAAACGGCCCGGATGCGGCGGGCCCACGCCTCGTGATCCAGCTCGAGAACCGCATCATCCTCAAAGTAGATGCTCGGCCTCTCACGCGAGAAGTCACCGGCCTGCGATTCCTCCTCGACCATCGTCTTCAGATTGGTGAGGACCTGCTGATAGCGCTGGATCGCGGCCTTGAACTGCTCGTCCGTCGTCCTCCACAGGGCGTGCCGGATCGCATCGGGGCTGTCCTCGAGGCTGATCGCCCCGCCCCCGAACCCGCGCGCGAAGCCTCCGCCGCGACCGCGGATCTGGTGCGTGTTGTCCAGCTCGTACTCACCGATGCGCAGATCGACATCCAGCACACGATCGCGACCGGTGTCATCCCGGAAGATCGCGCCGAGCTGGCCGGCGATCGAATCCGAAACGACATCGGTGATCGTGTAGGCGAGGTAGTAAGGCCTCGTCCCGTCATCATTGACCAGATTCTGCATCGAGTAGTCGAGCTCATCGGCCATGAGCTCGACCAGCACCGGCGCCGCGGCATTCTGATCGGCCGGCGCCGCGCCGGCCACGCCGGCGGGAGATCCACACAGAATCGCCGTGGCGGTGAACATCAAGAACTGTTTCATGGGACGGCTCCATCGCGGGCCACGAAAGAAGGATCACCCAAGCCCGGTCATGCCCGACGGCGGTGACCCGGGCTCGGCCGTCGTCGGCGTTCGACGCCGACTCGCTGCGTTGGACAGGGCCTCCACAATACCGTCCGGCGTCGCCGGCGTCGAGATGGTGCGCCCCCCCGGGGCCCGATATCCCCGGCCCCCGGGCCCCCGGCTCATGCCGCGGTACCCATCAAGCCGCAGGTCGGAGGAATGCCGGCCACGGGCCGACGGCCGCCTGGACGTGTCGCTTCGCGCCGCCTGGATGCGTCCTACCAGATCAACGGCAGCAGCCTGTACTTCACCTTCCGGCAGTATTGCTCGTACCCGTCAAGATCGCGCCGCAGGAGACGCTCCTCGTGGTTGATCCTCACCACGAGCACGAGAGGCACAAGCACGGCGGGGATGAGCGCCCAATACGACCCCAGGGCGAGCGGAGACAGGCCGAACATGAAAGTGATCGCGATGTACATGGGATGGCGAACCAGGGCGTAAACGCCCGTGCTGATCACCACCTGGCTGTCCTCCACCGCCACCGCACGCGAAGCATAACGGTTCTCCCTGATCGTGAGGATGAAGAGCAGGTATCCCAGCAGGATGAGGATGTCGGCCGCCAGCACGACCGCGGGCGGCACGCTCGACCAGTCCCACCTCCGGTCGAAGCCGGAGATGAGATAGACGGCGACGAAGACGATGCTCGCCGCCGCGACGATCCTCTTCTGGGCCGTCTCCTTCTCCCGCCTCCTCATTCGCCGCTCGAGAAGCTGCGGATCCTTGACAAAGAGCACAGCGCCGACGATGGCGGCGGGTATGAAGAGCAGGCCCATGTACAGCCACGCCTGCCAGAAGGCGAACGTTCCGGCCGGCAGGAAGAGCAGGCACCCGAGGAGGATGACACCGGCGAGATAGCGCGCCAGCGTCATCCAGAACAACGCGCTGCGAGAGAGAGGCTCAGGATTCATGCTTCGCACCTCGCGCCGCAATTCGCCCCTACCGCGGATTGTATTCCGCCGGGGACGGAGCGGGCGATGCCAATACGCTCGCCCCCGGCCCGGCCATGACCAACGGGTGGCGTGGTGTGAGTCTTCGATATTGGTGACTGTCCCACTGTTCCCGACACCGAGTGCTTGGCGAAGGCAGGATTACATCGAGCTCGCCGATGATAATACGGCCCACTCGTGGAGTCACACAGATTCGAGGTGGGTATACCCGAGATTTCGCAAAACTGGGTTCGTCTTCAGAAACTCATTCAGGTTCAGCGACGGCGCGTAGTTGGTCAGCAGCATGCGCATCGCCTCAACACGTTGTGGCAGCGGTACAGTGGCGGGACCTGGAGTCGGGAAAAACAGACCGCCTAGCGTGGTCTCTAAGCTCTTGAGGATGTAGTAATACAGCCTACGCAGATCTTGATCGGCTACATCTTCGAGCTACAATGCAAACGTCCAATACGCACGCGCGATGTTCAGGAATGGGCCTCTTTCCAAACCGTAGCGTTCCACCAACGTCACGCCGAACGTCGCCTTGATCCGGTCCACCGAGCCAAACTGACCGCCACCGTCGGA
>Ga0272441_10002133_pt1 | contig 40772 bp, 28 predicted proteins | sample SSMProp6N_FD_193582 | JGI IMG/M metagenome (GOLD analysis project Ga0272441, IMG submission 193582) | Marine sediment archaeal communities from Little Sippewissett salt marsh, Falmouth, MA, United States - SSM-Prop-6N | ecosystem: Environmental > Aquatic > Marine > Wetlands > Sediment ... | reverse complement strand
CATCGGCATCGTACTCAATAAACAAAAAGGATTATGACCCGGCAGACTGCCAGACGCATGATTAGTCACCGCACACACGAATTACCCCGGCTGATCACATGCCCTTGTTTCTTTTCCCCTCAGCAACACTGATGTGGCATGACTTTGGCAATATACACGGCATGTAATCCAGGGAGCGGAGCTGTATCGAGTCCTATTTCAGCCCTGTACCGGACACCCCCCCCACACCAGTGCCCCTACTCCTACATATTATGGAGGGAGCGGTGTACGTGTTACATTTTTTTAACATCTGTAATTCTTCATTTGCATCTCGTTGCTGATACACGGAGAGCCCCATGACCCTGTACGAAATCATACAACACGACCTCCGCACAGCGCCGAAAAAATGGCTGGTGACGGGGGTGGCCGGCTTCATCGGCTCGAATCTTCTGGAAACCCTCCTCACGCTGGACCAGCCCGTCATCGGCCTCGACAATTTCGCCACGGGTTTTCAGAAAAACCTCGATGATGTACGTGCCCAGGTTGCCCCCGCACAGTGGGCACATTTCTCATTCATTGAAGGCGACATCAGGGATTTGACAATATGCAGAGCCGCCTGTGAAGGGGCGGATTACGTCCTCCACCAGGCCGCCATGGCGTCTGTGCCGCTGTCAATTGAAGATCCTCTGTCCTGCAATGAAGTCAATGTGACCGGGTTTCTCAATATGCTCGTGGCGGCGCGAGATGCCACCGTGAAAAAATTCGTCTATGCATCCTCATGTGCCGTCTATGGCGATGATCCCGCACTGCCAAAGGTCGAAACCATGCGTGGCAGGGCTTTATCACCGTATGCGGCGGCAAAATACATGAATGAACTGTATGCGGATGTGTTTACACTGAATTACAATCTGAATTGCGTGGGACTCCGCTATTTTAATATCTTCGGCCCCCGCCAGGACCCTCACGGCGCCTATGCCGCCGTCATCCCCCTCTGGTTTTCGGCTCTGATCAACGGCGACGACGTCTACATCAACGGCGACGGGGAAACAAGCCGCGACTTCTGCTACATCGACAACTGCATACAGGCCAACCTGCTGGCGGCATGTGCCGGCTGCGAAAAGGATTGTAATCAGGTCTACAACGTGGCCTATGGCGAGCGGACAACCCTGAACCAGCTTTTCGCACTGATCCGCGATGAAGTGTCACAATCAACGCCCGCCGCAGCAAACACGAAACCCATCTACCGCGACTTCAGAGCAGGGGATATCCGCCATTCCTTGGCCGATATCTCAAAGGGTACAAACCATTTACGCTACGAACCGAATTATTCTGTCAGAGATGGGCTCAAAAAAGCCGCGCAATGGTATGCCAATAATATGTAATGGCCCGACTTATAGATTAATCAAAACAGGATTCAATTTCTTAATCAATCGACGATATAAAATTCAAGCAAGAAAAAACAAGGACTTAATGCGAAGTAGAGATGTACTGATATACTTTATATTTATTGTTCTCTTCACTGCCTGTTCAGTCAGCAATTCGTACGCCGGTGAAATTCTAGAAGACCTGGGCGCAACTTTTGTTACACATTTCGACAGGGAAATTAATGTGGATAAACCCGAACAGCTTAATTTCAAGAGACACGGGGGACGAATAATATCAAACGGAATTAGGGGGGGATGTCTCAAGCTCAATGTGGGGGAGTATCTTACGGTCAATTCTTCTGAGATCCTCGATTCCTCGGAAGGAACAATTTCACTATGGGTTCGTCCTCACTGGATACATGATGCAACGCAATCACACACTTTTTTATCTTTTTTATGGAACGACGAAAAAGGAAGCTACGGGGCGCTGTCGGCGGGATGGTGGGGGGCACATTCAACTACCTATTTTATTTTAAATAATCATTATCCGCATGCCAGCGGGAACCGGAATCAAATACGATTTTCAAAAGACAAATGGACACATTTGCTCTGTGCGTGGAAGGCGGGCGAGAAAGGGTATGTGAAACTCTATATCAATGGGTGTCTCGTCTCACAAAGAGAAGGTTTTGCTGAAGAAACAATCAAATTAAAAGGTCCAATCTTTATTGGGGGTGATATAGGCACAAATTTATCAAAAAACCGATGGGCCGATTGCGATATTGATGAACTTGCGTTGTTCCCTAGGGCGCTGCCAGTCGAAGAAATCTTAGAAATTTATATTGCACAGGGTTTGATGCCCTATTCACCTAAAGTGAATTCCGAGGGTACCATTCTGGAAAGCCGAGTTATCTTTGATGAGGGGCGGGAGTGGATGACTGCGGCAGGTGCCGTTGAAACAATCGACAGAATAAAAAAAGCAGGTTTTAACGTTTATATTCCATGCGTATGGCATGGTCAGGGCACACGGTATACATCGCAAGTGGCACCCACAGAAAATGACCAGGTATTCAACGAGGACCCTCTTACAAGAGTAATAAACCTCGCTCATTTGAATGGTATTGAGGTGCATCCTTGGTTCTGTGTTGCGTTAAGACAACGGCATTTCTTGAACGATTTTTATGATGAAAATACTCCTGAACAAGCATTTGATTTACATAGGCCGGGTTTTAGGAATTTTATCGTTACCCTGATAAGTGACGTTGTTGCGCGCTATGATGTAGACGGAATCAATCTCGATTATATCAGAACCATGGGGCTGTGTACCTGCAGTTTCTGTATTGATGGATACAGAAAGAAATATGGGCGAAACCTTTTAGATGATATGTACAATAAAACGCCAAACGGGGGAGTAGAAACACATATACAGGATTGGCAGGATAGTGCTGTTGAAAGTGTTGTTAAGGATATCGCTGAAAAGAGCAAGGCACGAAAACCAGGACTGATAATAAGTATTGATGGGTATCCATTACCAAGAGTTATGACGACAAACAGCCAGGGCCGCCAAGAATTACTATGGGCAAAAAAAGGATTTATTGATGCGATATATGTTATGGATTATCGTGAAAGCCCTAATTTTGAAATGATGCAATCTATTAAAGATGAAATGCTAAAAGAAACTTACTTGATACCTCTTTTGGGTAACTATGCGAAGAATTCGGGCAAAAGCATAATACCACGAGATGAGAATCTTTTAGCTTTACTTATTAAGTATGTCCAATGTCGATGGGTAAACAAAGATATTGGTATTTACTTATATGGCATATTAACCGATTCTCAAATAAGTACGCTTCATGCATCTGTCTTTTCAAAAAAAGCTATACCCTCATGGAATAGCAGATAGTAAATCAAGTATTTTTTCGAGATATTTAACCTTTTTCATTTTTCCCGATGGCAGAGTAACAGATTATGTGGAAACAGGTTACACGGGATTCCTCCATTGTTTTATGCGGGTCGATAGTTTCCAATGTCTTCATATTACTATATCGAATATTAGTAATCCGTGAGTTGAGTGTAGAGGATTATGCTGTATTTGCATTACTGACGACTATTTTCAATTGGCTGTTTGTTTTCTCTCACTTTGATGTTTATGCAGGTTTATCTAAATTTGTAAGTGAAAACAGAACAATAAATAAACTTTTAGAAGTATCGAATTATTATTATAACGCTGTTTTTTTGGTTGTGGTGTTGTCCTTAGTAGGACTATGTATGGGGCTTGCTGTTTCAAACACGTTGTCAGTCAACCTTTACGTGCTATTTGTTTTTTTTGGTGGACTGTTATTTTTTTCTATCTCGACTGTGAATGATGGCTTTATCAAGGGATATGAAAAATTTAAATGGTCTGCACTGATAATGTCATCATCAGGTGTATCGCGATTTGCAGTGTTCGCAATTTTTATGATTATCGTAAGCGATGTGAGTTTACATAATATCCTAATATTGTTTTCAATAGCCTTATTAGTGCCGCTTATAATATCATCGATTGCAATTGGTAAGTTAGATGTCTTCCGCTACAAATATCAAATCAAAAATAGTAAGTCAACGGCATCAGAATTGTTTCATTACTCTAAATGGGTTAGCCTGACGGATCTTCTCAATGGAGGTGTAATTCTATCCAGTACGTACATCCTCTCATATTTTTCATATAGCGATCTTGCGCTCTTCAATGTGGTGATAGTCATATACGGCATTTTCCAAATAGGGTTCGGTGCAATAACAACCGTCTTGATCCCGCACGTTTCAAGAAGGGTCTCTGAGGGAGAATCGATACGATTGCTTGGAAGAAAAGAAATTATTTATCTTTTTGCCGGTACTGCCTGTCTTATACTTTTTTTTATATTCGTACCAAGGAAAGAGGCAATGCTGACGTATATTCTGCGAAATCAGGTTTATTCAGGGGTATTATTCTATATTGCCTTATTATTAATTACATATCCTTTCAGAATACTGACAATGACTTACAAAGGCATCGTGCAGGGTCTTAACAATCCGCGGTCGATTGCCGTCGTTGCCCTTGCGACATTTATTACAAATCTTGTGTGTTTTGTGCCGCTATATTTGCGATTTGGCATTTTGGGTGCGGTTATTTCTTTGAATCTCGCGTACATAATAGAATTTATTTTCAGCTACTCGGTGGCTGGCAGATTGATCAAAAGAATAAATTATGTCACTCAAGGAATCTGAAAATATTCCGTATGTAAAAGCGAAAAATTTGACCAGCACAAGCAGGCGTTTTATATATCCTGAAGATGTGAGAGGTTTGAATTTTGGCTTAATCTTACTGCTTTTATTTGCATTCTTTCGCCCTATCACAATATCGTTCCATCATATAGGCTCGTTGAGCCTTTTGGATATCTTCGGAATAGCAAGTTCATATGCTATGTTAATTGGACTCTGCTTTTATTTGATGAGACTGAAAGTTGAGATAATATTTATCATCATATCATTTTATATCTTCTATTGTATGTTGAGCTTGTTGTGGGGCTCTAATTATCGTGACGTAGCCAGAATGATATTGCCGTTTATTCCTTTTTTTTTAGTTTTTGTGGCGGTGAGAACAGAGGCGCATACGAGATACATTCTGCTCGCTCTGATCGCCGGTTATATAGTTCCCATTCTTGGAAGTGTATTCCTTATCTTAGCAGGAAAGTCAGATATTATAATAACCGGCAGTCAATTCGCGAGACAGTCGGGACTGTCGTCCGGTGTCCATACATTGGGACATGGCATGCTTTTTTTCTCCTTTGTGTTTTGCTTATATCAATCGTTGGTTCAACATGAGAAAAAAGGAACATGGCGGCTTTTTATGATGATTCTATTAGTGGGATCTTTTTTCTGTATATATAAAAGCTATACGAGGACGGTAATGCTCGGAGCATTGATTTTTTGGTCAATTTATCTGTGGTCCGTCAATAAAAAATGGTTTTTGATTTTGATTTTTACAGGGATTGTTCTGGGTGCGGTGTATTATTCAAATATGCAAAATTTGGTATTACAGGATAATCATGCACATAAAAAAGTTGATAGACTGAATGTCGCAAGCAGCGGAAGAATCGAACTCTGGAGGCATAATATTAACGTGTTCGGAGAATTACCTCTTCATATGAAACTCTTAGGCGTGGGAATAGGCAATGAATGGAAAAAAGTGCAAAAAACACAAACCGTGGTGGTTGGGTCACACAACGATTTCTTACAGGTTCTCATGATGCAGGGTATTATTGGTCTCTTTTTATATCTATGGCTGTATGGGATCTTAATGTTGAAAATATTGTTTTCTGAGGTCAATAAACATATAAAGATTATATTTGTTGGATTTCTTGTCGCAGTTTTGGTCATGAATTTTGTAAGCAACAGTTATATAGCACGTTTCCAAATGGCCCAACTGTTTTGGCTTTTCATGGGTCTATTTTTTGTCTTTAACAATAAACTCTTTACAATCGGGCGCATGTTGCAACAAGAATCTTAAGGCCGACAATGTATGGGTCTCTGCGGCTCTTGTTTAGTCGGTTACATTACTGACCAAATACATTAACTACCTTATAATTTGCAAGATAGAGCATTCAATATATCACTACCAGCTACATTGAAAAACATTTGCTATGAAACGCCAATACTCCATAGGCATTGTCACACCGAATGATTTAATTAAGAAATTACCATTCGGTGGTGCGAGCGGCTTTATCCTGAATATACTAAAAGATTTAAAGATTTCGGTGAAAATATTTGGTGTCGGTGCGAATGGTACTGCCCTCTGGGAACCAGTACACTTAACTGATAACGCGATTTTTATACCAACTTATAGTATTACGTATCCCTCATCAGTGCCTCTGCGCGTGAAAGCACTTGCGGGGTATTTGAATAATCGAAATCGTATTTTAAAAAGTGGCGTGGATCTACTTTACATTCATTCTCCCGAGTGTGCGATTCCATTTATTTTCAGGAAGTCAAAAAATCCAGTTGTGTTCCACCAGCATGGTTCGGGGAATCCAGTCAGCACGGCAAAATTCAAATGGGCCCGAAATCATCTTTTTGAAATATTGTTCGATCTAATACACAAGCTGATCTATAAGCGTGCAGACTGGATTATCGCTATCGACCGATTATGCTATGGACAGGCATTACGAGGAGGCGCAGGGAATAAGGTCTCTTTGATAATGAACACAGTTGATACGGGGGTATTCCGACCCGACAATTCAGCTAGGCAATTGATGCGGAAGAAATACACATGTGAGAACGAGAAGAATCTTATACTTTTTTTTGTGGGAAGATTGGAAGAAATTAAAAATGTCAATCTCCTCATAGATGCTATAGCCTTAACAAGAAAAGACGAAGTGCCCGTCCAACTTTTTATTGCAGGGGATGGCACAGTGCGCAAATTCCTCGAAGAGAAGGTTCACGTAAATAATTTATCGGCGTCTGTTGTATTTCTCGGTAAAGTCTCACATGATGCATTGCCAGGTTTTTATAATATGGCAGACGCATTGGTATTGCCTTCAAAGATGGAAGGTGTCCCCATGGTCATACTGGAATCGCTGGCATGCGGCACGCCAGTTATTGCCTCAGCTGTTGGCGGTATTCCAGATCTGATATGCCACGGCGTGAATGGAATCCTCCTTGATCGCGTATCACCGAAGCAGATATCAGAGGTCTTTCATAAGATGAAACACCGTGATTGGGATCGTTCTCATATTTCGCAATCAGTTTCTCAATGGAGTGCTGAAAACGTCACCGACCAATTGATGAATATCTTCGACAGACTTATTACACAAGGGAAAAATGTCATTTAGAATACTGGTAGTAAGCCAATTGCCGCCCCCTCACCACGGCTCGACAGTTATGACCCAAAGATTCATGGGAGCACTAGTGCACAATGGCGTCGATACAAAAATAGTGCAGAAAACTTTTTCACGGAAAATGGGTGAAGTTGGGAAAATCTCTATCTTGAAAATTTTAAAAATACCTTTTCTCTGCTTCAGATTGATGTATGCTGTCAGAACTTTTAAACCCGATATCTGCTTTTATTTTATCACGGTTGGTGTGAGCTCGCTTCTGGTGGATAGTTTTCTGCTCTGGATTCTAAGACGCCATAATGTATCTTATGTCCTGTACTTTCATGGGAAAGGTTACAAAAGCCATGAAAATCATAGATATAACCTTATTAGATACATTATAAGAAAAACGTTATCCTATGCACTCGGCGGTCTCGTCCTCGGTAAAATGCTAAAAGATGATGTCGCACATTGCATACCCGTAGACCGGTTGTATGTTTTACCGAACAGTGTGCCTGACATTGGTTATAAAGAAAGGTCGATCGAGACCGCATCAGACAAAGTGGCGAACATCATTTTTTTATCAAATTTGGTACCCACCAAGGGTCCGATGGAATTTCTCGAGATGGCGAAATTAGTTTCGGAAAAAGAACCATCTGTCAGATTTATCCTGGCCGGTCAGCATACTGACAGAAACTTTTCGAAAGAGTTGATGGAATATGTCGAACAGCAAAGCTTGCAAGATGTTGTGGAATTTCGCGGTGCCGTCTTCGGTGAAGCGAAGGAAAAACTTTTTCAGGACGCCCATCTGATGGTTTTCCCAACCTATTTTGAAAAAGAGACATTCGGCCTGGTCAATATTGAGGCTATGCAATGGGGATTGCCCGTGATTTCATCGGATAAAGGGGCGATTCCCGACATTGTCAAAGACGGAATAAACGGGTTTATTGTTAATCCTCACAACATTTCGCAGATGGCCGAACGGGTACTGAGGCTTATCAGGAATCCAGACCTGAGACACACCATGGGGAAGGCCGGACGAAGACTTTACGAAGAAAATTACTCCCTTGCGGCATACAACCGAAATGTTAAGAAAGCGATCAAATTTTTTATTGGTCTTAATCAAGTTCGTAGATAGTTTTTCGTATTATTTTTAAAAGAGTTTTAAAAATGTTGTCAGAGAATAGAAGAAAGATATTTAATTTGTACAATGAATTGCCCTTTCAGATGAAAAGACTGTTTTCTATTGGCACCCGCATAATTCCCTCGCGATATATTTACGGGCGTAATTATTTCGATACCTATCATATGATAAAAAAAACCGAGTTTTTGCCGCAGCAAGAGTTATCCAAACTAAGGGATGAAAAACTGCGAAATATTCTATTACACGCCTATCATACGACGTCTTTCTACAGGAGAGAGATGGTAATGAGAGGTATCGATGAAAGCGATATACAGAAATCACCAGAAGGCGTCTTGAAACAACTTGATTTTACCGACAAAGAATTAGTGCGTGAAAATCCCGAAGGATTTATTTCTAAAAAGAAAGAAGCCATTTTGAACGATTACGTATCAACCGGCGGGACCTCGGGTGAACCCTTTTATTTTTACATCGACTCCAGCAGGAGCGCGAAGGAATGGGCTTATATTGTAGACCAGTGGAACAGAGTCGGGTTTGAACTTGGTGCGAGAAGAGTTACTTTCCGAGGCAGCAGAATTCGGGGCAATTACTGGGAGGATGATTGGTTAACGCGGGAGCGTAAATTCTCAAGCTTCGAGCTTACTGATGAATATCTGAATACGATTTGGCCGTCGCTTTTTGATTATAAACCAGAATTTATATATGCGTATCCATCGACTATGCTTTCGCTCTGTCGTTTTTTGGAGAACCACAGAAAAAAACTGCCACTGAGCATCAAAGCAATACTCCTTGGTTCTGAGAACATTTTTGAAGGCCAGCGTGAATACATCGAGAAAATCAGTGGGAAGAAAGTCTTTATGTGGTACGGTCATTCTGAAAAACTCGTGCTTGCGGGTGAATGTGAGCGCTCTAATAACTATCATGCGTATCCTCAATATGGGTATGTTGAATTCATTAATGAGCAGGGGGAAACAGCAAAACCGGGTGAGTTCTCGGAAATCGTTGGTACCGGTTTTATTAATACTGTGATGCCCTTCATACGGTATAGAACCGGTGATTATTGCACATACCTCGGTGATCATTGTCCGAAATGCGGCAGAAACTATCATATCTTTGCCGACGTAAAAGGGCGCTGGACACAGGAAATATTATACGGTTCCAAGGGAAATCCCATATGTATGAGCGCTATCAATGTTCATTCAAATAATTTTAGAAATGTTTTCAGGTTTCAATTTTATCAGGAAGAAAAAGGTAATGCAATTCTGAGACTTATGCCGCGAGCTGGCTTTTCTGAGCGAGATCGTCAACTTATAGAAGATGAGTTCAATGATAAGTTCGATGGTAATGTTATAGTTCATGCAACTGTTGTTGATGATATCCCGTTAACGCAACGCGGAAAATATAAATTTATTGATCATAAAATTGAATAGGCAGCGTTTCAGTAAGTTAAAAAATTTGCTTTCAAATAACCTATGAAACAGCTCACCCAGAAACTGAAATCAGGCGCTATGAAAATTTTAGAGACTCCTGTTCCTTCTGTGCAACGTGGCCATGTCCTGGTGCAGAACCACTATTCCTTGGTTAGTTCTGGGACGGAAGGGAGCACCGTCAAGACCGCCAGAAAAGGGTATATCGGCAAAGCGAAAGAACGGCCCCAGCAGGTAAAGCAGGTCGTCGATACATTGAAAACGCAGGGGCCCGTGCAGACCTATCGGGCCGTCATGAAGAAACTGGATTCGTATTCACCATTGGGTTATTCGAGTGCCGGGGTGGTAATTGATATCGCCCCTGACGTGGCGGGCTTCGCTGTTGGTGATTACGTGGCGTGCGGCGGCATTACCGCCTCCCATGCCGAAGTGGTGTGTGTCCCCGTCAATCTCTGTGTGAAGCTGCACCCGGATGCCGATCTTCGGCAGGCGGCCTACAACACCCTGGGAGCAATTGCCCTGCAGGGCGTCCGGCAGGCCGATCTGCGCCTGGGCGAAACGTGCGCCGTCATCGGGCTGGGGCTCCTGGGGCAATTAACGGCCTTACTGCTCCGTGCTGCCGGGGTGCGCGTTGCCGGCGTCGATATCGACCCCGCCATGGTTGCCCTGGCCGGTGACCGGTGTTGCGATCTGATATTAACGCGGGACGCTTCAGGGATAGAGGATACCGTTGCTGCATTTACCGATGGTCTTGGCTGTGATGCCGTGATTATCACGGCGGCCTCCAGCTCCCTTGACCCGATTAATTTTGCGGGCTCTATAGCACGGAAGAAAGGTACGGTTGTGGTGGTCGGTGCCGTACCGACCGGCTTCGACCGGGAACCGCACTACTACCAGAAAGAGCTGCAGTTGAAGATGTCCTGCTCATACGGACCAGGGCGCTATGACCCCGGCTACGAGGAGAAGGGCATTGATTATCCTCCGGCATATGTGCGATGGACGGAGAAGCGCAATATGCAGGCCTTTCAGGATTTACTGTACCAAGGGAAAATCGACGTGCGCTACCTGACTACCCACACCTTTAAACTTGAAGATGCACCTGCCGCCTACGACATGATGCTGGCGAAGGCCGAGCCCTCTCTCGGGATTATCATCGCGTATGATACGGCGAAGGCACATGACCTGAAAAAAACGAAGATTGTATTAAAGGCCGCCCGCGCAGGTGAGTTAACTGATCGCGTGGCAATCGGGTTCATCGGCGCCGGCTCCTATGCCCAGAGTCACCTCCTGCCCAACATTCCGAAGGATGCGAACATCGTACTGAAAGGCGTCATGACGGCCAGCGGGACGACGTCGCGGTCCGTGGCGGAGCGGTTCGGCTTTGAGTTCTGTACCGGCAGCGAAGAAGATATTATTGGCAATGATGCGATCAATACGGTGTTTGTCGCCACGCGGCACGATACGCACGCGGCCTACGTGGTGAAGGCGCTTCAGGCGGGGAAGCACGTCTTTGTGGAAAAGCCTCTCTGTCTCAATGAGGAAGAGCTCGGTCAGATCGTCGAAGCATTACAGTGTTATGATACGACTGATCCGGACGAAGCAACGGATAACCGAAGTGCCGCGTTATCGTATGCACCCCTCCTCATGGTGGGGTACAACCGGCGATTTTCTCCGTTTGCGAGAAAGATAAAGGATGAATTCGGCGCTGGCCCCCTGGCCATGATCTATCGGGTGAATGCCGGTGCAGTCCCCGCCGATTCGTGGATACAGGATGCGGCGATCGGCGGCGGGAGGATTACCGGTGAGGTCTGTCACTTCGTCGATTTCCTCACGTGCGTAAATGGATCGTTGCCGGTATCGGTCTATGCCGCGAAGATGCACGATCCGCACAACCGCGACGATGTCGTGAATGTATCACTGACCTATGCGAACGGTTCCATCGGCACCATCTCATACTTTGCCAATGGAGATACGAGTCTGCCGAAGGAGCGTGTTGAGCTCTACGCGCACGGGTGTACCGCAATAATCGACGATTTCAGGAAGTTGACCATGTATGCCGGTGGCAAAAAGCGGGAGAAAAAATTGTTTGTCCAGGATAAGGGGCAGAAATCGGAGATTGATGCATTCATTGACGCCGTTCGTGCGGGAAAAGATGCGCCCATCCCCTTGGATGAACTGGTGAATACCTCGCGGGTGATCTTCAAGATCATCCAATCGATAAAATCGGGAACCGCTCAAAGGATTGAGTGACGTAGTAGAAAATTAATCGTGTTACCCCAACGCATTCTCTTTTATTACCAACGGGTAAAAAATTCGTCGTGTGCCGAACTGGCGTATCGATTTCGCCGGCTACTGCGCAATATGCTGCTTCGCTATCGTTTCGGGAAAGGCGGCTATCATGTCCCAATCCCGGCGATCGAGTGGGCGGATGTGGCTGATCTCATACTGCCGCCGTTCAGGTGGCAGAGTGATTAGCATGCCGTTGAAAAGATCATAGGCGGCGAGATCTTTACCCTCAATGCGGATCGCACTGTTCTCCGTGAGTTCGAGGACGAAAACCGGGGGCGGTTTTATGCGTCTGTTACTCCGTCTGCGGGTGTTTCCGATATACGGCAGGCGTGGGAGCCGGCCCGTCTGCAGCATCTCGCATTTTTGTGTGCCTTTCTGCGGCAGGAGCCGGCATCGGGACAGGCGGATGCTGCCACGGAACACATCAAACGAGGCGTCATTGACTGGATACAGGCAGATCCGTTCCTCTCTGGTCCGCATTACGCCTCGGCATTGGAGTGCGGCCTGCGGGTACCCGTGTTCGTGTATGCCCTGAAAGTGGTTGAGAGCTTTACCGATGATGAGCGCTGTCTGGTGCTTCGTGCCCTCTATGAACACGGCTGGTGGATCTTCCGGCGCCTGTCCCTCTATTCTTCTTTGGGGAACCACACCATTGGCGAGTGCGTCGGCCTGGTGTTCGCCGGGGCGGTATTCCGACGGACCGACGAGGGGAAAGCGTGGCTTGCCAGGGCCTGCACGCTTCTCAAACAGGAATTGCACCACCAGATCCTCCCCGATGGGGGGCCAGCGGAGCAGTCGTTTGCGTACCAGCGGTTTGTCCTCGATCTTTACGGGCTGGTGATCGAGTTTCTGGAGAAAAACTCTCTCTTTGACTGCCGCGATTTCAGACCCGCCCTTCGCAGGGGCGAGGAATTTCTCGCACAGGTATCGCCGGGCGATGGTCGTCTGCCAACAATCGGCGACAGTGATGACGGACACGCCGTCGCACCCGGCATGAGCCCGCTGCGGCCGGAGGTGGAAGCGCCGCGGCAGGGAATGGCGCAGTTCCGTCACAGCGGCTACACTGTCATTCGCACCGGTGGCGACGTGTTGTTTCTCTTTGACCACGGGCCGCTGGGGATGGCGCCCCTCCATAACCACGGCCATGCCGATGCCCTCTCCGTCATCCTCTATAAAGACGGCAGGGAAATGCTCGTTGACCCCGGTACCTACCGCTACAACGGGGCGCCCGCATTCCGGCGCTACTTCAAGGGGACGCGGGCCCACAACACGGTGACCGTCGACGGCGGCGACCAGGCGGTGCAGGAGACGGGATTTATCTGGAGCCGCCCCTATCGTGCGGAACTACTGGCATCAGAGGAAATCGGGGGAGGGGTGCTCCTCGAGGCCCTGCATAACGGCTATGCGCGCGTGCGCCACCCTGTATGGCACACGCGGACGGTGCAGTTCTTCGATGATAAGAATTTTCTGATACGTGATTTCTTCTCCGGCGAGGGGGTGCACGATTTCGAGCTCAACTACCATGTCCACCCTGAGGCAGCGCTTTCCGAACGAGACGGCTGGTGGACCATCGACCACGGCGGCACGAAGGTGTACCTGCGGCTTCTGGATGGTGACGAGTTTGCATGTGTCCGTGGCAAGACAGAGCCGCCCCATGGGTGGTATTCCCCCGCCTACGGGATCAAGAAGGAAAGCGGAGTTCTCTGCTGCCGGAAGCGGGGCGCGGTGGAGGCCGTGTCGTTCACGACGGCACTCTGCACAGACGCCTCCGTGGATACCGCATATCTTGACGAAAGGATGCGGTACTTTGACTGAACGATTGCCCATTCTTGATATCTGGGTCGACCCCGTTACACGGGAGTCGGCAATCGAACGGGTGCAGGGCTTTCTCCGCGATGGGGACCGTGCCCATTCCGTCTTTGCCAGTAATCCGGAGAAACATTTTTCTGTGCCAAAAGACCCGGTCCTCTATGCGATGTATCAAAATGCCGACCTGCTCTTGCCAGACGGCATCGGGGTGGTCCTCGCCGCGCGGCTTCTCTACGGGGTGACAATAAATCGGGTGCCCGGGTCGGAATTTATCTTTGCCATCTGCGAACTGGTCGCCCGCGAAGGGTACCCCGTGTTTCTCTACGGGGCCACCGAAACGGTCAGCAGGATGACTGCTGCAAAGCTGGAAGCGAAGTATCCGGGGATACAGATCGTCGGGCGGTCGAACGGCTATGTGCAGGATGCGGATATGCCGGAACTGGTCGACCGGATCAATGCATCGAAAGCGGCGATTCTTTTTCTTGCCCTCGGCTCGCCGAAGCAGGAGCAGTGGTTTGCAACATATAAGGGTGCACTGAAATATGTGCGCGTCTGCCAGGGTGTCGGGGGGACTCTGGATACGATCGCGGGAACGGTAAAGCGCGCGCCGGTGATCTGGCGCCGGTTCTCCCTCGAATGGTGCTACCGCCTGCTCTCGGAGCCGAAGCGGATTCGCCGGCAGAAAATGCTGCCGGTATTTGCGGGTATGGTGGTAAGAGAGAAGTTGCGGCAGCTCGCGAGAGCGCATCGCGCAGCAGCAAAAACGAGTTGACGTTTCAAGTGATAACGTGAAGAGTGACGTGAGATAAATACTTTTGTAGGTGTTAGGTGATTATGAAAGAAAAGATGACAGTATTTCTGGTGGCCGGAGCGCGGCCGAATTTTATGAAGATTGCGCCCATCTACCGCGCGGCGCAACAGTATCCGGATCGGGTGACCTGCCGGATCGTCCATACGGGGCAGCACTATGATTACGAGATGTCGCAAGCCTTCTTTGACGATCTCGAACTGCCGCCGCCCGCCTTCTTCCTGGAGGCGGGATCGGGCAGCCATGCCGTCCAGACGGCGAAGATCATGGTGGCGTTTGAAGAGCTCTGCGTGCGGGAACGGCCCGCCCTCGTGCTGGTGGTGGGGGATGTGAATTCCACCCTGGCATGCAGTGTGGTGGCCAAAAAGCTCATGATCGACGTTGCCCACGTCGAGGCGGGGCTGAGGAGTTTTGACCTCTCTATGCCCGAGGAGATCAACCGGATGGTGACGGATGCCCTGTCCGACTATTTTTTTGTTACCGAGGAGAGCGGCAGGGAAAACCTCCTCAGGGAGGGGAAAGAAAATGACCAGATCCACTTTGTCGGCCACGTGATGATCGACAACCTGCTCCACCAGCTGCGGCGGCTTGAAACGGAACAGGTTGAGGCGTTTTCGACGTACGATCTGAAACGGCAGAGCGGCCGCTACGCCTTCCTGACCCTGCACCGGCCGGCCAACGTGGACGTGAAAGAGAACTTTGAGGAGATCGCTGCCGCCCTGAACGAGATCGCACGGGAGCGGCTCATCCTCTTTCCCGTCCACCCGCGGACCCGGAAGATGATGGAGACCTTCGGGATCACGCTGTCTGAAGCCATTCACTGCCTGCCGCCCCTGGGGTTTCGCGAATCGCTCTTTTTGTGGAAGGATGCCGATGTTGTCCTGACGGACAGCGGCGGGCTGCAGGAAGAGACGACGGCCGTGGGGATACCGTGTGTCACCCTCCGTGATAATACGGAGCGGCCGATTACCGTCGACATGGGGACGAATATTCTGGGGGGTACCCGCACGGCGTCGATCCTGGCGGCATACCGCGAGAGTATCGATGAGAGCAAAAAGAATTACCGGGTGCCACCGAAGTGGGACGGCAGGGCCGCGGAGCGGATCTGGGCGTTGCTCCTCGGGGAGTAGAAGATATAAATATCCGGTTTTCGGTAAAAAGAGTGACGAGTGACACATGCGTGACTATGTATCGACAAGATTTGCACATGGCGTGAAGATTGCGGTTCTGGGTTTGCTCCTCGCCGGGATCTACTACTCGACATTTTCCTGGTTGATTCTGCACGACTGGCCGCGGGAGGATTACAACTACTGTTACCTGATTCCTTTTGTGGTCCTCTATCTTCTCTGGGAAAAGCGCTTTCAGCTTGGCGCGCTGCCTTCACGGCCGGCGTGGCATGGGGCGGTCGTCCTCGGCTGTGGTCTCGTGTTTTTCTGGCTTGGCGAGCTTGCCGGCGAGTTGTTTACCCAGTACCTCTCGTTCTGGCTGGTCATCGTTGGCCTGTGCTGGCTCTTCCTCGGTGGAGAGAAATTAAAGACCATTCTCTTCCCCCTGGTGATGGTGCTGACCATGTTCCCCCTGCCGCACTTTGTTAACACGAAGATCACCCTGAAGCTTAAGCTGCTCTCCTCGCAGCTCGGGGTTGCCATGCTGCATCTCTATGGCATGTCGGCCTACCGGGAGGGCAATATCATCGATCTGGGCTTTACCCAACTGCAGGTGGTGGATGCCTGCAGCGGCCTGCGTTATCTGACGGCATTGGTCATTCTCGGCCTGCTGGTGGCGTATTTCTACCGGGCATCTTTGTGGAAGAAGGCGCTGGTCGTGCTGTCTACGGTGCCCCTGGCGATAGTTTCCAACAGCCTGCGGATCGCCCTTACCGGTATCCTCTATGAAACGTGGGGGGCGAAGGTGGCCGAAGGATTCTTCCATGGGTTTTCCGGCTGGTTTATCTTCATGGTGACCCTCGGCGCGCTCCTCGGCGAGATATGGCTCCTGGAGCGGGTGGGGAAGAACTACGTGGCCGCGTCGCGACCCACCGCCGCACGGATGAATGACGTGCCGAGGGAGGTGCGCACGGGCGTCCGTGTCTTCCTGACGCCGCACTTCACCGTCGCGGTTCTTCTGCTGGGGGCGACTCTGGCACTGGCGCAGGGGATCGAGTTTCGTGAAAAAACACCGATGGCGAAATCGTTTGCGTCATTTCCGCTGACGGTGGACACGTGGCAGGGCACCCGCAACGTGATGGAACAGCAGTTTGTCGAAACGCTCGATCTGAGTGATTATGTGATCATTGACTATACGGATGACAGTGGCAAGCGCGTTAATTTCTATGTGGCCTACTATGAAAGCCAGAGAAAGGGCGAATCAATCCATTCACCGGCCACCTGTCTGCCGGGAAGCGGCTGGGTATTCCGCCAGAGTAGCGAGAGAAAAATTCTCCTGCCGAAGGAGAAAACCGTCCCGGTGAATCGCGCCATGATGCAAAAAGGCGCAGACCGGCAGGTTGCCTACTACTGGTTCCCTCAGCGCGGCCGTATCTTGACGAATGCCTACCAGTTGAAGCTCTATGCTTTCTGGGATGCCCTGACGCGGCAGCGGACCGACGGGGCTCTGGTGCGTCTGATAACCCCGGTCTCCGAAACCGAGACGGTGGCTGATGCCGATCTTCGGCTGCAGGAGTTTACGCGGGTGATCGTGCCGGTGTTGGAGGAGTTTATTCCGGGTAAAAATATCATCCCGGAGTGAGTGAAACAATATAAACCATACGACATCTCGAAGATATGATCTTTCTTACCACGTTACTGATTTCCCTCTTTCTGACCATCATCCTGATACCGATCTTCAGTGAGGTGGCGGTGCGCCTCAACACCCTTGATGTGCCCAACGAGCGGAAGGTGCATGCCCGGCCGATCCCGAAGAGCGGCGGGATTGCCATGGTGCTGGGGGTGCTCGTGCCCGTGGCCTTCTGGGCGCCGGAGGGAGAGTTTCTGCGGGCCGTGATGGTGGGGACGGGGATCGTGGTCCTCTTCGGCCTGATTGACGATGTGAAAGATCTCGGCTACGGGGGGAAATTTATCGGCCAGATCGTGGCGGCCCTCGTCGTGATCTTCTACGGCGGGCTGACCATTGCCGACCTCGGTCTGATGCTTCCCGCCGGTGTGGCTCTGCCCGGCTGGCTTTCGGTTCCCCTGACCCTGGTGGTGATTGTGGGGGTGACCAATGCGGTCAACCTCGCCGACGGCCTCGACGGCCTTGCGGGCGGGATCTGCCTGTTGTGTTTTGCCTGTCTGGCGTTCCTGGCATACCTGAGCGATAATTTCCTCGTGGCTCTTGTGGCAGTGGCCGTGGTCGGCGCCATATTCGGGTTTTTGCGGTTCAACACCTACCCGGCCTCGCTCTTCATGGGGGATACGGGGAGCCAGTTTCTCGGTTTTCTGGCGATTACCCTCTCCCTGGGGCTGACCCAGACGAATGCTCCCCTGAGTTCCGTGGTGCCGCTCCTCCTCGTGGGGTTTCCCGTGCTCGATACCCTGTATGTGATGACGGCGCGCGTGGCGGCGGGGGTGTCGCCCTTTACGGCCGACAAGAACCACTTCCACCACAAGCTGCTCCGCCACGGCTTTTTCCACACGGAGGCCGTGATGATCATTTACGTGATACAGGCCGCCCTGGTGACGGCGGCGTTTCTCTTCCGGTTCTCATCCGAGTGGTTCCTCCTGGGGCTTTACCTGGTGGTGTCGGGGAGCATCCTGGCCGCATTTTCTGTCGCCGGCAGGGCGCAGTGGCGGGTACAGCGCTACGATTTTATCGACCTGGTGGTCAAGGGCCACCTGCGACGCCTCCGGGGGAAGAAACTCCCCATCCGGGTGTCGTTCCGGGCGGTCAGCTACGGCCTTCCCGCGTTGCTTGTCTTCACCTGCCTCCTGCCCGCTGCGGTGCCCGAGTATCTGTCCGCGGTGGTGCTGGGTTTTGTCGGGCTGCTCCTCGCGGCGTGGGCTGTCAAAAAGGAATGGCTGGGCGGGGCGCTGCGGATCTGCCTCTATTTTTCCATCCCTTTCATCGTTTACTTGAGCCGGGCGGAGATGGCCGGCTGGATGGGGTCGACGGCGACGAGGGTGTATGACCTCTGTTTCGTGCTCCTCGTCGTGTTTGTGATGACGACGCTGAAGTTTACCCGGCGGCGCAAGGGTTTCAAGCCGACGCCCATGGACGCCCTGATTTTGTTTGTTGCCCTCGTGGTGCCGAACCTGCCCGATGCCCAGATCAGGAGCTATCACCTGGGGCTGGTGGCCGCGCAGATCATCACCTTTTTCTTCAGCTACGAGGTGCTGATGGGGGAACTGCGGGGAGAGTATGAGAAGTTGGGGGCATGGACGCTGGTGGCGATGGTGGTGGTGGCCGTGCGGGGGTTGGTGTTGTAGTGACGAAGGAATAAACGGAGTACGTGTGCGGTCTTTGGTGAGTACATGATGCGAGACGAAATAAAAACGGTATGTGGGGGATATAGTATGGAGCGGTTGATGAAGCGGTGGAGTGGTGTTTTTGCAGTCCTGCTGGTGGCGGTGTTCGTGATGTCGTGCGGGGGTGCGGACGAGAAGAAGGCGCGGTTTTATACGAAGGGGCAGGCGCTCTTTGAAAAAGGGGAGTATACCAAGGCCGCCCTGGAGTTCAAGAATGCCCTCCAGATCGATCCGAACTATGCCGAGGCCTACCAGATGCTGGGCCTGTCGGAGGTCAGGCAGCAACGGTGGAATCCGGCCTTCGGGCATCTTTCGAAGGCGGTCGAGCTCAATCCCGCCCTGCTGGAGGCGCAGGTTACTTTGGGGCAGCTCTTCCTGATGGGGGGGCAGGTCGACAAGGCCTTTGAAAAGGCAGACCTGATCCTGGCGAACGATCCGGGGCACGAAGAGGGGCTGCTCCTCAAGGCGGCCGGCTTGATCAAGGCCGAACGGCCGGACGAGGCCGTGGATATTTTACAGGGCCTCATCAAGGCAAATCCCGACAATCCGAAACCGTACTTCATGCGCACCCGGGTGGCGCTCCAGCGAGGCGATATGGCAACCGCCTGCGGGGTGCTGCGCGCCCTCCTCACGCGGGACGAAAACAATCAGGCGGCCCGCATCCTCCTGGCGCAGACCCTGGAGAAGAAGAAAGACGTTGCCGGGGCCGAAGAAGAATATGCCACCCTCGTCAACCGGAACACCGACAATGCGAGCTTACGGCTTCTCCTGGCCGGCTTTTACTCCCGCACCGATCGCGCGGCTGAGGCCGAGGGCATCCTGAAGGACCTGATCGCGGCGCATCCGGAGCGGGAAGAGTACCGCGTCAGCCTCGCCCGCTTTTACTCCGAGCGGAAGAACACGGCCGGCATGGTGGACGTGCTGCAGAAGGCCATCGCCGACCTGCCCGAGAGCTACGCCCCCGTTGAGATACTCGCCCGGTATTACACGGCGGACACGCAGAACGACCGGGCGATGGAACTCCTGGAACGGTTCGCCGGGGCGGTCACCACGGGGCCGGCCTATGTGAGGGCGCGCCTTTTCACGGCGACGATTCTCCGCGCGGAAAACCGCGACGATGACGCCCTCACCATCTTGGAGGAGGTGCTGAAAGACACCCCCGGCGAGATCCCCGCCCATTTCATGAAGGGGGATATCCTGGCCGGCCGGCGCAATTTTGTCGATGCCATTTCGGAGTACCGCACGGTGCTGAAGAGTGTCCCGCAGAACGTCCCCGCCCACGTGAAACTGGCGGCGGCGCATCTCCTCAACGGCGAGCTGGCGCTTGCCGAAGAGACGTACAACAGGGCCCTGGCGATCAACCCGCAACTGGCAGAGGCGCGGTTCGGCCTGGCCGACGTTTACCGGCGCAAGGGGAAGATCGATCGTGCCCGAGAGCAGATGGAGAAGATCATCGAGAGAGACCCGGACAACCGCAGGGCCCTCATTGCCCTCGTCGAGGTTGCCATGCTGAAAAAGGACTCCACGACTGCCGAGACCTACACGGCCCGCCTGATCGATCTCGACCCCGATGCCCCGCTCGGGTATTTTGCGGCAGGACGGGTGCGCCTCATGGCCAACAAGGTGGCCGATGCGCGGGCCTATTTTGAGACGGCCCTGGAGAAGAATCCTGATTTTGTCCCGGCCCTGAACAACCTTTTGAATATCCTGGTGGTGGAGAAAAAGATGGACGCCGCCGTCGCGCGGTGCCGCCGCCAGATCGAGCGGAGTCCGAAAAACACGGCCTACCGCCTCGCCCTCGGGCAGCTCTATGCATCACAGAAACAGTTTGCGGAGGCACGCCGCAGTATCGGCGACGCCCTCGAGATCGATCCCGACAGTTCGGCGGCCCTCTATGCCCTCGCCCGCCTGGAGCAGGCGGAGGGATCGTCCGATGAGGCCATCGCCCACTACGAAACACTCAGGGCCAAGCACCCCGACAACGCCCGCTTTTCGCTCCTGACGGCGATTCTCATGGAGCAGAAGGGTGACTACACCGCCGCCGCCGCGCGGTATGAAGAGATCCTGGTGAAGCATCCCCAGTCGCTCGTGGCGGCAAACAATCTGGCCTTTCTCAATGCCGAGTTTGCCCCGACGAAGAAAAACCTGCAACGGGCCCAGGAATTGATTGATCCGCTGGTCGAAAAATACCGGGATAAACAGAACATCGCCGATACGGGGGCATGGGTCTACTACCGCCAGGGCGAGTTTGCGAAGGCGCGCGATCTCCTCATTGGTGTCTATGATACGGCGAAAGACAACCCCATCATCAACTACCACCTCGGGATGGTGTACCTGAAGCTGGGCGAAAGGGAGACGGCGAAGGCCTACCTCGAAAAGGCCGTGGCCAGCTCCCAGGACTTCTACGGCAAGGAGGACGCCCAAAAGGCCCTTACCAATTAAGGGGTCAAGTCTGCTCTTGGCTCTTAGTCGGGGAATTAGGGGGACACAATACTTAATTATTGTGGTGAAATGAGTGGCTGTTGTCGATTTTGCAATGACCTCCTAAAGTGCGAACATCCTTTGCAAAGTGGAGATAACATTCAATTGTGCTTCTGAATCGATGGTTCCAAGCTTCTTTACCAGCCGTGCCTTATCGATGGTTCGAATCTGATCCAGTACGATCTGTCCCTGTTTTTTTCCGAATGTACACGGTACGCGGGTAGGGTAATCTTTGCTCGCGGTAGTCATTGGGGCAATGATAGCTGTTCGAATATGCCTGTTCATTTCATCCGGCGAGATTACCGTACACGGTCTGGTCTTTTGAATTTCAGACCCAACAGTAGGGTCGAGATTTACCAGGTACACGTCAAAGCGTTTCACTGCCACTGCCATTCTTCCTCATCCCATGCATGTGAAATGTCCTTATCGTCAATAACAGGTTCATCGTCACTCTTCGATCCCATTATTTTGAACGCGGCATCCCAACCTTCCCGAAGGTTTTTCACAGGGCGAATGATGATCTGATCTCCTTCCACCTCTATGTCTACCTCTTCCTTGATCCCCGTTTGTTCAAGAATCAGTTTTGGGAGTCGCAGGCCCTTGGAATTCCCTATTTTTATTACGCGTGCCCTCATAACAGTGCCTCACTACAGTATTGTAGTTACATTGTAATTACAATGTCGCACCCTGTCAAGGAAAAGATTTCACGAGGGGTCAAGTCTGCTCTTGTCTCACGAGGAGTCAAGTCTGCTCTTGACTCTTGCTCAGTGAAATCGGAAAGACACACTATGTAATTATTGCGACGTCACACGAAGAAAAAGAAAACCGCCTCCGGAATGGAAGCGGTTTTTTTATTTTATACCATAACCTGTCAGGACCACCCCGCTACTATAGAGCCGTCCGTATTCCGCTGGCGTTGCCGGTGTGTCGCGGTCGTGCATACTTAATTATTTATAGAACACACGCCAGCAACAAATCTCTTACTACTTTTGAATATCAAATTTTCGAAAGGTCGTGGACTATTCTCCCGCGAGGGACCCACAAGAGAGGCAACCGCACTTGAGAGATGCGCCGCAGCCAATAATTAAGTATTGTGTCCCCCTAATTATTCGGGCTGATCTTTATTTGTCGACCACCTGAATCGTTCTGATTGCCCCAGGTTCCAGATTGACGAACTCAGGGGCGATGCACGCAAGATTCTCGGAGCTGAACCGTGAGAGAAGCACCGGAGGACTGTCGTATCCATTCTCATCAATATGTGTGATAAAAAGCTCCGTATAGGGGGTGTTTGTCTTGGAGCTGAACACCAGCCACCGGCTGTTTGGCGACCAACTGTGCCAGGAATTCATGATGTTCGTGTTGCACCGCAATTTTCGGGCAACGCCCCCCTCGGCAGGAACAATGTACAGTTTACTTTCCGGCTGAATCGCTAAGCCCGTCGGACTCTGGGTGAAGACGATCCATCTGCCGTCGGGCGAGAAACGGGGAAAATAGTTGCTCTTGCCATTGTTCGCGGCACCGGCAAGCGGCTCCGGTGTGCCCCCTTTCCCGTTGTTGAACGGTACCCTGTAGAGATCGAAGTGAATTCGATATTTTTTATTGAGGTCGGAAATCCGTACATCGGCCCCGACGTTGATATAGCTCTTCCCGTCGAGTACCTCCAGGAGTTTTCTGTCTACTCTGGCCCTTGAAAAAACGATATACCCGCCGTCAGGGCTCCAGGCGGGACAGGTCTGGACGTAGTCGGGATCATCGGCCCCGGGAAGCGCAAAAAAAGTGCCCTTCTCGTAGTCATACCATGCGATATGACCCCGGGCGGGGAAGAAAAATTGGGAGAAATCCAGGTCAGACAGCATGGCAAAAAAAGACTGATCTTTCACCGTGCTGACGACATATCTTCCGTCGGGTGAGATCCTGGAAAAAAACCCCGAACTTTTACCATAATCTGATCCGCGGAAATCATTCCACGTGATAAAATCATCACTGGTGAGCAGCATTTCTTCCCTGACAGGGGTCAGAATGTAGGCACCCTTGTCTCGATTATAATCCATGTCCATGCCGAATTTCTTTCCGTCCCTGGAGAACTGATGGCAGTTTCCACATGCCGGCAGATTCTGCATCACCACGGGAGGCCCCTCATAGGATGACACGGTACCGAATCGCCACTGAAAGAGCTCGGGATGTTTCTTTGCCCGGGCGAAGGGGAGCGGCATCTGCACATAAAATATGGGTGTTTTCACCTCATCCCCGGATGTGGAAAACGTAATACCGTATCGTGTCAATAGCTCGTATGAATTGTCTCTGTCGATTCCCGTGATGGTTACGGAAGCCTTCCTGTCCAGAGAGTTTGTCTTGATGATCTCCCAGGCGGCTTTATCGGGAGTCCATTTTTTCCGGTCGGTTAACACATACACTGCGTGATCGTTATGCTCAAAACTCACGGAGACGAGCCACATGGTCGATCGGGGATGGCCGTCTTCCCAGACAAATGTGGGGGATGCCATGTCCCGGGGAAACAGAGATTCGTTGTACGGGTTGAATATATCTAACTCAGGATAAAATTTGTCGGGGTCAAAGTTGGAATGCAGCGTGTGTATTGTTCTTTCAAGGTTACCAACAGTGCTTTTGAAATGTTCCGAGCCTGCGATGAGGTGTATGTCCTGTTTCAGATATAATCGCGGTGTCATTATTTTATAGCTGCACGCAATTACCACTACCGCCACAGCACATATCAATAGTATAGGGAGCGACTTTTTCATTTCCTGGGCACTACCTTGCACATCACTTTTTAAATATGTCAGGGGGCCGTAACCGTCCTCTTATCTTACGGTTCGGGTTCGTGACTCTGTGACGTCGGCTTTCACTCAATTAATTCTAAAGCTCCCGATGCAATTGAATTTCATAAAAAGATTTGCATAGAGCCGGGCGGAACCGAAACTTTTATCTATGCACATTGTCTCGATCATGACCGGCCAGACACCACGGCTGGCATAACGGATCGGTGTTATGTGCTTATCTGACCATCTCATTTCATTCGGCGCAAGGGCAATCCTGACAGGCAGTTCGGGATCTACCCGGTCAAAGAAGTATACAAAGAGAACAAATCGCTGCTGGGGTTCCGCGAGCGCGCCGAATTGTTCGGCAGTGAGTGCGTGTTTTTTGACCGCATCAAGGCTGTCGAAACCCTTGTTGAACTTTGACACGTTTTTTTCGACCGTCTCATAGGGTATGACATATAATTCGGCCATCGGTTTCTGTGGGTAGAGAACCGTGCTTGATATTTCGGAGATGTCAAGAATCGGTATTTCCCGAGCCAAAGACTCTGCGGTTTTTCTTCCGGGGATGCCGTCAGCTGAGAGTCCACTGGCACGCTGATACTCAGCGATGACTTTCTTTATTTCTTCCCGTGCCTTTTTGTTTTTCCGGTTGAGACCTTTCAGACTGTCCAAAATGGCTTTTGTCATCTTTGTAACTTCTTCTTCGCTCGGGTTTCTGACCGAGAAAACGAGGCGATTTTGGCTGATATCAATTCTGCCGAAAGAATCGACAGATTCGGATATCATGGTCTGTACAAAGGAACCGGCCTGGTCCTGCTGAAAGTCAACGATTGCGATATTGCGTCCTGCGAATTTCTTATAATCGGTTTTGTTATAGATTTTCCTGTTCTTCGGATCGATCCGGGCGAATGGAAATGAATCCAAGAGCCCCTGTTTTTCCATTTCGAATGCGGCGATTGCCAGTTTGCTGACCGGCGGCAGGGATTCAGGATCGACACTCTGGTAGGTTCTTTTCGGACCGAGAAGTTTGTCTTTCACGTCCATGATGCCGCCCGTAATATCGGGCAGGCTCTGACAGGCCCCGATAATAACCCCACATATCAATACAAGTATGATAGAGACTATTTTCTTCTTCATGTGTGACCTCCTCCTCTGACGTCTCCCGCTCTGATTCACTGGTGATGGTTGCAGCGTTATTTTCTGATAATAGTTAAAATCCGAGAAAATCGAATGCCTTGTCGACGTATTTCTTGTATTTTGGGGGTACCTTGTCCTTGATTGCTTTTTTTGCGCCAAGGCCGTACAGATCGCCTGTGGTCATTTTCCTGCCCTTCTCTTTGCATTTGTCTTTCAGTTCAAAATACCCTGCTATATAGTTGATTACTTTTACAGCTTTATCCTGCTGTTTCTCGGTGAACTGTCCTGGCTGACCGGGTGTCTTGGGAGGATTTTTAATGTTGTCGAGTGTTTGTTGTGCCTCGTCGGATATTGCAATTCCCACATTTTGAGCCCACTCAAGGTTGGTCTTGACCTCATCAGCGGTGTATTCTCCACTATTGAAGCCATCAAGAAGATCCTGCTCGGCGTCCTGAACCGCTGTGTCGGCTTGATACGGTCCTTTTTCTATGTTTTCGGGACGTCCATGCCATATGGAAGACCCTCTGACATTGGCGCCGTTAGGATTCGATCCCCAACTCACCGCCCCGCCACCAAAAGAACTATCTTCCAACTGTGAGATGTCAGCTCCGCCTCCGCCGCCATATGCAAAGGCTGAATTCGGTGAAAGCACAAGACACAATACGAATATAATCATTATTATTTTTACCAATTTCATCTTCCACCTCCGCAGCAAGATTATATGGTCCGCCCATATTGATGGGAATGGATACGTCAGCCCTCCGGTGCTTCTCTCTCGGTTCAGCACTGAGGATCTGTCATGCATCGCCCCTGAGTTCGTCAATCTGGACTCTTGGGGCAATCAGAACGTTTCAGATGGTCGGCAAATAAAGATCAGCCCCGGAGTCTTTTCTCTGCCGTGATTCAAAAGCCACCTCACTTGCAGCTCTCGTGAAAAGACTTAGCTGTTGCCGCACGTGACACAAAAAATGAGGAGTGCTAAAGCTTCACTTGACTTCATCTTCCCATCAGCATTGAGAGAAGCGACAGTGACCAGAGCTAATGCCATTAGGTCGGAAGTTGGTATCTCATAGAACCTGGACCCTGATGACCCGCCGGATGAGATTCTACCTTTCGTGATTTGCCTGTGGCAGAACCGGTCGTTGCGGAAAGACCGTCAAGAACCTTCTGCGCCTCATTCGAGATATGGGTCCTCGCTTTTTTCGCCCACTGAAAGTTTATTACACTTCCTCTGATGTATATTCACCGTGCTTGAAACCGTTCAAGAGATCCTGTTCGGCATCTTCAACCCCATCTGCAGGTTATGGATATGTTGCTAACATATTAAGCCGATCTGAACAAGACGAAAGTTCGAAGCCTCCGTGTCCGGTCTTAAGGGGTCAAGTCTGCTCTTGGCTCTTAGTAATTAGGGGGACACAATACTTAATTATTGCTGAATGGGGAAAACACACTACGTAATTATTGCGACGGCACACGAAGAACAGAAAAACCGCCTCCGGAATGGAAGCGGTTTTTTTGTGTTACACATCATATACTGTCAGGGGCACCCCACTAGTATAGGGTTATCCGTATTAACCTGGCGTTGCCGGTGTGTCGGGGTCGTGCATGCGTAATTATTTATAGAACACGCGCCGATAACAAATCTCTCACGACTTTTGAATATCAAATTTTCGAAAGATCGTGGATGTTCTCCCGCGAGGGACACACAAGAGAGGCAACCGCACTTGAGAGATGCGCCGCAGTCAATAATTAAGTATGGTGTCCCCCTAATTTTCCCCTAATTAGCCGTCCTCTTTCTTCGCACCATCACAAGGCCGCCCAGCCCTGAGACCAGAAGAAGCGCGGCGGGGGGCAGGGGGGTTGCTACTGCCTCGACCGTGATGTTATCGAAATAGACGTTCTGATCAGGATATGGGAAATTAACATGTCCGCCAATCTTAATATAGAAATTCTCGGCGTTTGCCAGGGTCGTACTCGCAAAGCTCTCGCTGAATCCACTTTCCGTATAGCCCCACGTTGTCCCGGTGAACCAGAGCGAAAAATCGGTCATCGATTGTGGGGGCACTCTTGGGTCTGTATCTTTGTACGTGGTGGTACCTACGTCTCTGAGCCAGAGATTCGCATCGAGGGGTAGGCTTGGAGCCCCGGTATAGCTCTGGTAGGAGACCTGTAAATACTTCGATGGATCATCGGCATTATACACGAAGATATCATACTCCGGGTTTACGGCACTGGGAATCTTCCACTGACCCGAAAAATCGATACGGTCCCACTGGCTGATGGAAAAGGTGTTCGATAGAAGATAGACATTGTTGGGTGTATTCGGGAGTGATGAGATGGTAAATTTGGCCGTATTCGCCTCTATTACGATACTTCCATACGTGGTATCCGTTATATCCGTCGTCCACTTGGTGCCGTCGATCGTGGAATTATTGAAGTTATCCTGAAAGAGAGTTATCGTCGTGGCATGCGTGGTCTGTACACACAGTATACCCAGCAGCACAGTGAACACCATCAGTAATCGTTTCATTTTCAGTTCCTCCTTATGTGATGTATTGAATTAATTGGGGACAGCCACTGATTGTCGCCGTCATGCCCCACCTGTTTCATCGTTCGTGATAGATGCAACAGGTTGGCGGTTGAAATGTTGCAAAAATTATTCCCTGACAGTGTTCGGATGCGCCTTCATTACAAAGGTTATTCGTAACGCACTGATATAATATCTTAAAATTCATGTACGGGAGAGTAGGCGGTGTCATGCGCCGTCCGTGCCGCTTTGCGCCGGGAGCAGAAAGTGTAAAGGATACCGACACACGAGGGGCACCGGCGCGGGAGAAGAAGGGGTCAAGTCTGCTCTTGACTCTTAGTAATTAGGGGGACACAATACTAAATTATTGCTGAATTGGGAAAACACACTATGTAATTATTGCAACGGCACACGAAGAACAGAAAAACCGCCTTCGGAATGGAAGCAGTTTTTTTGTGTTACACATCATATACTGTCAGGGCCACCCCGCTAGTATAGGGTCGTCAGTATTCCCTTGGTGTTGTCGGTGTGTCGCGGTCGCGCATACTTAAATAATTAAGTATTGTGTCCCCCTAATTTTCCCATGCTGTTTTTTTATGCTGATCCTGTCTTCATCACCCGTGAAACTTTGTTCTGAGTCCGAAAAGACACCACAGTCCCGCTCCCAGGAGGATCGCGGTGCTCGGTACGGGGGTGGACACTGGATCGCCGTGCTCCAGCGTGAGCGACCAGTTATCATAGTAGTGTGTTACTGTAGAAGAGATATGATTGCCCGCGGCAAACCCGAACTGCAGGGGGGCGGCCGTCACTGAGAAATCGGGGTGCAGGGCGGTATTCCACCAGTTTGCGGGATCCATTAAATAAAAATTGCCTTCCGAGACGGCGGCCGTGCCGACAGCCTGCCACCCGATACCGGCCGGCGTGAGAGGGCCGTCGGCAAAGAAGTACTGCCCCGATTGATATGCCACGATTTTGAGCGCCTGCTGGCCCTCCCATCCCTGGGACCAATAGACGAATTTGTCATCAAGGTTCATGCGCACCGTTGTAATATCCCCCTGGGTGTGGGGATTCCAGGAAAAATCTGAACAGAGGGCGACGCCGAAGACAACGTAGCCGTTAGTGTAACTGTATGTTGTCAGTAATACTGCCGGTGCGGGGGTGCCGTCTGTGGTGATTTGTTCGGCAACGGCGTAATTGTTTGATGGTGCGCCGTCAGCAACGAGGGAGGTAAATGTCCAGCCGTCAAACATCCCGTCGCTTACGGTGATGCTTTCTGCGAAAGACAGAGTGACACCGATCACCAACCAGAGAAGTGCTGCCAGTGTGCCGGCAGCCTTTGTCACAACGGACCTCTTCACTTATACTCTCATCCTCTTTCTTCGCACCAGTACGAGGCAGCAAAGCCCCGTGCACAGAAGGAGCGCGGCGGGGGGGAGGGGAGCGGCTGCCGCCTCGGCTGTGACCGTGATGTTGTCAAAATAGACGATCTGATTCGCTGTATTGGACGCATCCCAGCCGCCGATCTTGATATAGAAATTCTCGGCGTCTGCCAGGGTCGTACTCGCAAAGCTCTGGCTGAATGGTCCTTCCGTATAGCCCCACGTTGTCCCGGTGAACCAGAGCGAGAAATCGGTCAGCGTTGACGGGGGCGTTCTGGTTTCGTAATACTTTGTGGTATTGATGGAGTCTCCTGCGTCTCTGAGCCAGAGATTCGGACCGTCCCAGCTCCGATAAGTAACCCGTAAATACTCCGACGTATCGTCGGCGTTATATACGAAGATATCATACTCCGGGGTTATGGCACTGGGAATGGCCCACTGCCCCGAGAAATCGATGCGGTCCCACTCATTGATTGAAAAGGGGTTCGATTGTAGATAGGCGCGACCTTTTTGGATGTAAAACTTTGCCGTATAATTTTCGATTAAAACACTGCCCCCCGCTATGTCTTCCGTCCACTTGGTAGTGTCAATCGTGGTATTACTGAAAGTATCCTCAAAGAGGGTTATTGTCGCGGCCTGTGAGGTCTGCACGCACAGCAGTATACCCAGCAGCACAGCGAACGCCGTCAGCAGCAATCGTTTCATCGTCAGTTACTCCTTCTGTGATTAATTGGGGACAGGCACTGATTGTTGCCATCACGACCCCCCTGTTTCCTGTTCGTGACAGAGGCAACGCGGTAAAAACGATGCAAAAATTATTCCCTTCCGGGGTTCGGATGCATATTCCTGGCAAATGATATTCGTAACACTATGATAGTATTATGTTTATAATACATGTGCGGGGGATAGGGGCGTCTCGTATTCATCCGCGCCGGCGGTGCACGGGGGAACGGAAAATGTAAAGAATCCCGACGCAAGGCGGGCATCGGTGCGGTGAAAATCGCCGGAAACCCTTACTGTGACTGCATCAGCGCGAATTTGGCACTATTGTAAAGGAATCCGACGGTAGTGGAAATTAGGGAAATTAGGGGGGACACAATACTTAATTATTGCTGAATTGGGAAAACACACTATGTAATTATTGCGATGGCACACGAAGAAACGAAAAACCGCCTCCTCCTCGGGAATGGAAGCAGTTTTTTTGTTAACTCATAAACTGTCAGGGGCACCCTGCTAATATAGAGCCGTCCGTATTCCCTTGGTATTGTCGGTGTGTCGGGGTCGTGCATACTGCATTATTTATAGAACACACGCCAGCAAAAAATCTCTCACGACTTTTGAATATCAAATTTTCGAAAGATCGTGGACCATTCTCCCGCGAGGGACACGCCAGGGAGGTAATTGCGCCCCGGTGAGACAGGGCAGTCAATAATTAAGTATTGTGTCCCTTTAATTTCCCTTAATTTTGCACGGGGACGAGGACTTCATTTCTCCTCAAAAACCAGGGCATGAAGGGCGGATTATAGCGGGCAAAGGTATAGTCGCCCGCAGGGTGCAGCTTTTTCTGGGTTACCATCCGAACCAGGAGCTCCCTGTGCTCTTCATACCGTACTCTGCTCCATGTTCCCGAGTATCTGAGTGCCGCGACACGCTGGGCGGGAATCTCCCGCAGCACGATCCTCGCATCATTCGGCCCCGGCAGGGTATCGATGGTGTACGTGGCCGGCATGGCGAAGGTAACGCGCCACCTGCTTCCGACCTGCTGCAGATTCACGGGAGCGGTCATCGGGATTTTTTCCGATGTTCTTTCCTGTGCGACGGGTGCCGTCATGGAAATCGACTGTTTTGTTTGGTTTTCGCCGGAAATATACTTGAAGAGACGCCGGAACCCCTCGTTACCCGCCGTCTCGAAATCGCCCTCCACCGTGGTCTCCGCCACAATATAGGGCGCATACTCTCTGAGTTCAAAGGTTCCCTCTTTTTCCAGCACTCTGTAGGGTACTTTTTCGACCGCCGCGACATCCCCGGAGAGCGGCAGCAGCACGTGGAAAAGGAGGAGAAACATCAGCAGATTGGTCCTTACGATCGTCATGTCAGGCAACATGGTCCACACCTCTCTGTCCCCTAAAACGTAGTCTTGATTCCTGTCTCTGGGCACATCGCTGATCGGTTCGATGCTGTGCCGCTGACGGCAGGTCGGAATCTATCCGGGGCACGCGGCTCGATGCTCCCCACCCCGCGATACGGTATCGGCCGTGAAGGAAGGCGCCGGTTCTCAACTCTCCTCCCCCCAGCAGCGGTTCCAATCGTGTCAGTACCCCTCCTGTGCTGTGCCCCGACGGGATCGCGGCCCGAGGCACGTATGCCTCAGGCCGCATGATACCTACTTGTTGACGATAATCTCCGCATCCAGATAGGGTTCGCCCGGCCCGGGGTCCACCAGACCGTTTGCGAATACCGAGTATATCTTTCCGTCCTCGAGAGTGATCCCGGGCAGGAAGAGGACGACAGTGCTCGAGGAGGCCAGCCGTACCTGAAGATCGACGGTACCGGCATCGAATTCCTCAAAATGGCTGAACTCCTTGAATGCATAGTCTCCGAACAGTACCGTTCCGTCGGTCAGGGTTATGTCAACTGACGGGGCATCCGGCGAGCAGTGCACAAACCGCACCTTGGCCTTCCCGGCGGCCGGCGGGCTCAGATCATCCGTGAGAATCAGCGGTGCGATAGCGGCCACCCGATCGACGGCAAAAACGGTAGTGTACGCATCCGTCCCAAGGGGCAGGACGGCGGGGCCGATGACCGTGGTGTCGGTCCCTTCGACATTCACCTTGATCTCTCGACTGCCGGCGGGCAGGACGATATACCCCGTATTTTCCGGAAACCTGACGTTCCCCTGGAAAACACCATCAGCATAAACATCAACGGGTGGCGCGTCCGGCGAGGCATGGGCCACCATGAGATTTGACACCTCACCCGCCGTCAGGTCCACGAAACGATTTCCCCGCCCGCTATCGATGAACACCCTGGCGAAAAATGGTACGTCGTCGTGATCATTAAATGTGCCAAGGGCGACAATCGTGTAGACCCTGCACGCCTGCAGTGTCACCGGGTTGAATTGTATAAGTGCGGTATCATCGTTCGCGGGTGTGACGACGAAGGTGTATGAACCGGGATTGACCTCGATATACTCCTGTATCTCGGTGAACTCGGTATCGTCGAAGACGATCGGCCCATCGCCGGCATTGAGCTTGATGTCGACACCTGGTGCATCCGGTGAGGCGTGGATAAACCGTACCTTTGCCTTAACCAAGGACGTTTTGCGATCATCAACACTTACGATTGCCGTAATGTCCTCGAGTTCATCGACGGCATAGACAGTAACTCGCTGATCTCCGGCCAACGCCAGGACCTCATCGATCACCACCGGCCCCGCGGCATTTGCGGGCGTTACCTCGATTCTCCGATCCCCGGCGAGTACCCTTCTGTATCCTGACGATTCACCGTAGGATATACCGCCGAACTTGGTCGTACCGTCCACAGAGACATCGACTGAGGGTGCATCGTAGCTTCCGTGAATCACCCTGACTTTTGCGTGATCACCACATCCGGAGAGTGCAACAACAGAGAAAACGGCAGAGGCGATCACAATCAAAAAAAGCAGTTTTTTCATGTCTTCCCCCTTTAATTATGTTGCGTAGGTTTCGTCGGCAGTTGCTGCGCGGAACACTCTGCCGACACCATAACCATATACAGCCTGGTGAACTCCGGCGATGCGGGATGCAGAGGCAACACGAATAGCCCGATTCTCTGTGAAGTTACAGCAGGGGCTGCGGTGCGCGCGGTACCGGCAGGAATGAATCAGATACGATGCGAATTGACTACACTGCGGTTACATCGTCAGTTGGGGTGGTTCTCTCAGCTGATGAAGATCTGAATGGAAACCGTGTTGAGAATAGATTCATTATAAATGATATTGAAAATGTTTTCGGTTGTCAAACGGAAAGAGTGCCGTCATGTCAATCTGTGCCACACACCCAGAAAATGCTGCAGCGGAAATTAGGAACCGGCACTCATTTCTGAGGAGGGGTGTCTCACCTCCGTGGCCTAGGAGACGGCGGAACGTGCGCTGGCATGAAGGAATCAATAATTAAGTATTGTGTCCCCATAATTATTTGCTGAGGGCGGTGAGGGCGTCCTGTTTCGATGCGGTGGGGTTCCTGGTGAGGTAGTCGGCGATGGTATGGGCCACGAAGGCGGCAGAGATGGAGGTGCCCGCGTAGTCGCCGGGGTCGCCCTTGTAGCCGACGGGCAGGGTGGCGAAGCCCGGCGCGTAGATGGTGACGAAATCGCCGTAGTTCGACCGCTTCCACGCCTTGCCTTCCGGATTGAGGGCGCCGACGCCGATCACGGAGGCATACGCCGCGGGGTAGACGGGCCGTCCCGTGGGTTCGTTGCCGGCCGAGGCGACGACGATAAGACCCTTTGCGTCCGCATAGTCGAGGGCTCGTTCGAGGAAGGCGCTCCGTGTTTCCGTTCCCCAGCTCAGGCTCATGACCCGGGCTCCCTGCGAGACGGCGAAATCGATGCTTTTCATGAGGTCGAAATTCGAGGTGTAGCCGTTGTCGTCGAAGATCCGTATCGGCATGATGGGCACCGTGGTATCCGAGGGCGCGGCGGTGCCGCTCGGGGTGACGATACCTGCGGCGATCAGGGCCATCTGGGTGCCATGGCCGAGGGAATCGGAGAGGGGCTCGCCGGGCTGTATCGCATTGAAATCTGCCACCACCAGTTCATCGAGGCCGGCAGTCCGGGTAAGGCCGCTGTCGAGCACGGCAATGGGGGCCGCACCGGTCGGGGCGGATTTTTTCTGGGTTTCGGATGACGGTGCCGTTGCGGGTTGCCCCGTGAAGGGCGCTGCCACAGGGTAGGCAAAATTCGGCTCCGCCGTGGCCACGCCGGGATAATTTCTGAGCCGCCCGACGAGGGAGGGGATGTTTGTATCTTTCGCGAGGACGATTCGATAGACGCCCGTTGAGGTATCGCACTCGACAACCGAGCCGCCGATGCGGCGGAGGAGCGCTTCGAATGCTGCTTTGTCTACCTCAGGCGAGAGGCGGAGAAGGATCTCATTTCGGACGAATGACGATCCGTCGACGGGATTGCTCACCAGCTCGAGGGTGCGACGCGCCACGAGCGGTTGCGCACATTCCATTTCTCCGGGCCGAAAGATCTGGATTTCGCTGAGTTTGATGAGAGGGCCGGTGGGGCCTTGGATGGACGTCCACACCAGGCTGTAGCTGAGGGTTTTGAGTACTGTGGCGAGGCCTTTTTGGACGTCCTGGTCTTCGATGGATGCCGTGATCTCGGGGTTGATGCCGGGGTCGATCCGTACCGTAACGCCGAGGTCGGAAAAACGCAGCAAGATGGTCTGGAGGGGGACGCGATCGGCACTGAGGGTGAGCTTTTCGCCGCTGAGGCGGAGCTCGAAGGCACCGGCGCGGCCGACGGCGAACACCAGTATGATCAGCGCCAGAATCAGAAGGCACATCCGGCGACGAATGAGACAGTGCGACATGGGGCAACTCCCGCTTTCTTTTTTTCCCAAGAGGCTGTAGTATATCACCATTTGATCCGGTGTGATAGAGGGGGTCAAGTCTGCTCTTGACTCTTGCTCAGTCATAATGTGAGGTAATGAGGACCACTATTCGTATTTATCGTTTTTTTGTCATCGGCGGAGAGATGGCGGGCAGTCTTTCGAAAAGTTCGTATCCAAAGGGAGCGGGAGATTTGTTGTGGGTGGGTGTTCTGTAAATAATTGAGTATTGTGTCCCCCTAATTCCCCTAATTAATAAAAGGAGGCCGTTGTGCAATTCAAACGAAGCATTGTTACGTTCATTGCGATCAGCCTGTTGGTGCCGGTGTTATGCACAGGAGCGGCTGCGGCACAGGAGGCTGCGCTCGAGGCGCGGTGTTACTCGTTTGTCATGAACGAGGCAACGCTGGGTACTGGTGACTGGATCTATTATACGACGTACGACGGGCAGAACGATGTCCCGCTCCACGATGAGATCGGCGGTGTGTGGTACGTCAGCCTGGAGATGATGCCCGCTACGCTGGGCAGCGCGACCTACGTGGCCGATTATTTCGCCGTAGAGTATACGGGAATTTACGAATACGGGGCAGTGACCATCACAGCCGTAAATACCGATGCGAACCAGAACGGATTTCCCGATTGCATTGAAAAGAGCCAGGGGGTGCAGGTAACTATTTCAGGGACGGCGACCCCCCACTGGAACTACGACGGTGTGTATTTTAATACCGGCATTGCCGGCACAATGAGTCGCGCAGCCGGCAGTACGACGGGGACATTTTCAGGGTCTCTCCTGACTTCACAGGGAAGTACCACCTGCACGGGCAACTGGGAACTGCTGGCCGGCTCAGGCACGATCACGTATGCCACGGATACGCAATCCGCCGACATGCAGATGACGATGACGGGCTTTGGTGAGACGAACGACTTTTCGGGAACGGCGACCTATACCCGCAACGGTACCGACCAGATATGTGTCGATGAATTCACGCTGGAGAATTTGTCCGGTGGCGAGGATGTTGTGGTGTACGCTGCGGTGTTGCACAGAAACGGGAAATATTACCGGGGTAATTTTCAGATCGATGACGGCAATGATGCGACATCGTGGCGGGATTACTACAACTGGCAATTCGAGATTTATGACACACACGATCTGGACAGTGACGGTATTCCGGATCTGTCGGATCCCGTCTACCGGGTGACGGCGTCGGTGGACGGGACCAATGGTGCTGTCGACCCCGCCTCTGTCGTCGTGGATGCGGGCGAAAGCCAGACCTTTACCGCCACCCCGGACAGCGGGTACACGGTGGCGGCGTGGAAGGTGAACGAAAGTGTGGTCCAGGAGGGAGGCACCAGCTATACGCTGGCAGATGTGCAGGCAGATACGACGATACTCGTCAGTTTTAGCCGGCGCGCCACCATTGCCCCGTGGCTGCCCCTGCTCCTCGACGAGTGATTATCCAATTGACAAATCACTGAGCGTAAAATACATTAAAGTCACAGCTACAGGGGGCTCCACCACAACAACAAAGGGTCAAGTCTGCTCTTGACTCTTGCGTATTCGCGGTGACGGGTAAATAGGGAGCCACGTGACGTAATTATCGACCACAATAAGTGACAGAGGTGCAGTTACATTTCTGGTATGTCTCCGGCAGGGAGAATGGCCTGTGTTCTTTCGAAAATTTGATATTCAAGAGATATGAAAGATTTGTTGTAGGCGTGTGTTCTATGAAAATTAAGTATTGTGTCCCCCTAATTAACCCCTAATTAAGGAAGGTGTCCCAATGGCATGTGTAGAGAAGGTTTCATCTCTTCGCCGGTACTTGATTTACGGTCTTGTCTTGTCGGTGATAGTTTTATGCGGTGTCTTTTCATTTCCGGGGTCCGCGAAAGCGGAGCTTACATACGGAACGCCATGCGACGATATCGGAACGTTCCAGACGCCCTGGGGTAATTGGTGTTTCTGGATCGGGTGGGACGCCACCTTTTCAGAAACATACACACCTACAAATGAGACCTATTGCTGGGTTGTCTACTTTGCCCCCGAGGCGATCTATGTTGCGTTGCAAAACGGGAAGGGGCTTTACTCGGCCGTTAACGTGAACGCGGGGCTTGACTATTTTTACGGGGCGTTGAACCTGGCCAATGAAACGCGGGTGCGGCGTCTCATGCTCAAGGATGAGCTCCATACGGTTGCCATATCGCGAAACGCGTTTGATGTCTCCGGCGGTATGCCCGGTACGGGGCCCTTTGCCCAGTTGTCTTTTTCTATGAGTTCCGGACTGACGTTTCTTAAGGAAAAAACCACCGGTAAGGTTCTCAGGGGGAACCAGATAAGTTTTGGAGTCAGCCTTGCCCTTGATCTGATCAAGCTTCCGTTGCCCATTTCGGTATCGCTGGGTATAGACGATCCCGATAAGGTTCTCGGCCAGTTCATCGGATTTTATCCGGTACTGATCTGGGATCTTCCTGAAACGACCACACAGAATCCTCTCGATGTCATGGTTTCGAAGCTGGAGAGCGATACCAGCGTGCCTCTTCCCCCCTATGTGCAACCGGTGTACAGCAAGAACATGGAGGAGTATGTCTTACAGGCCATGCGTATTATGCAGGCGTCGCAGCCATTACGGGAATTTATAGAAAGCGTCTCTCACGACTCGCAGATCGATGGGACGATCAATGGCACCCAGCAGTGGTTGGACAGCGGAGATACGAGTCACCTGAACCTGCCGGAGATACTCACCCCTCCTCCCCCGGACGCGGTAACGACCATAAACTATCTCCTCGCCGCGACCCAGATGAGCTTTGAAACAGCGTACGCCCGTGCACCGCAAGTTCCGCAAGTTCACACCATCTACGATGATTGTGTGAAGACGGTGCACTGCGCGCCGGGTGAACCGTGCCGGCTGGAGGTGACGGCAGAGGAAATAGCCGCCCTGATTCCTGCGAATCCGCCCCTCACGGCGGCCGACCTGGAGGGGGTATGGGTCGGATTTGATACGACGCAGGAGGCGTATCTCACCCACGACGAAACGGAATGGGTACAGATGGAAAACGGGAAGGCGGTCTATGAATTTGTCCAGAACACCGACACCCCCGTCCTCATGGGTGTCCGCATAAGCAGGTATGATCTTCCCCAGAGTATTCGAGATATACAAGACAAGAATCTCGAACTGTGCAGGCGAAACGTCCTCTTTGAGACCCAAACTCCATCCTCGTACACGATGACGGCGTCGGTGGACGGGGGACATGGTACAGTCGCCCCTGCCTCCGTCGTGGTGGATGAAGGCGAAAGTCAGACGTTTACCGCCACCCCGAACAGCGGGTACACGGTAAAGACGTGGAAGGTAAACGGCAGCGTGGTCCAGGAGGGAGGCACAAGCTATACACTGACAGATGTGCAGGCAGATACGACGATACTCGTCAGTTTTTGCAGGAGCGTCACCATTGCCCCGTGGCTGCCGCTGCTCCTCGATGAGTGAGCAAGAGTAATTAGGGAGACACACTATGTAATTATTGCGATGGCACACGAAGAAAAGAAAAACCGCCTCCGGAAGGGAGGCGGTTTTTTTATTTTGCCCCATATCCTATCAGGGCCATCCCACGAGTAGCGGATCGTCCGTATTCCATGGTGTTGTCGGTGTGTCGCGGTCGCTCATGTGTAAATAATAAAGTATTATGTCTCCCTAATTATCCCATGAGTAAATAATTAAGTATTGTATACCCATTCCATCCCCATAATTCCGAATTATTATGTTGACGAGAAGACAACCATTTCCTATACTTCGCGCTCTGTACCCACGTTCTTGTCACATATTACCGTAGAAAAGGAGCACATCATGAATGCGATCATGCGATCATTTTCCAAGAGATTTTTGTTTCATACTGTAATACTCACCGTCGTTGCATTACTTCTCATCGCCGCGGGAGTGGCGTCGACGGCGTCCGCCGAGCAGGCCGCCGACGTGGCGGTCGGCGCGAGTGGCATCATCGTAACTCCCACGGCCCCCGGGGTCACATTCATGATGCTTCGGGTTGCGAGCCCGGAGGGGCAGGTAATATTCGATAAGAGCAGCAGCGGTGGCCCCATCACGTGGTCGCCGGCCGAAGGGGCACAGGGGGGGCTCTACACCTACGAGGTACGTGTCGGCTTCAGTGCCCGGAACAAGACACGGGATGACGCCCCGCAACCGGCACCGCATGCCAGGCCATGGCGGCACTCCGGGACGGTGTTCATCAAGGGCGGCGTCATCGTGCCTCCCTCTTTTGAGGAAACCGGTCTCCTGGAGGATCTCTTTTCCGTGACTTCCGCCGCCTTCGCAAAGCTCGTGGATTTTCTGATCCCGCCGGCTTATGCAGATGTGCTTCATTATGACGACGTCATCATTACGGGAAGTCTCGGCGTCGGATTTGACTGTGTCGATGGAGAGAACTTCGGCTTCGACACCCTGAAACTCAAGGAGAACAACCTGCGGCTCTTCTTTGAAGATACCAGCACAACTGTCGATTTCCCCGCCAACGACTGGCGGATTGTCATAAACGACACCGCCAACGGAGGGGCCAATTACTTTGCCGTGGAGGATTCAACGGGAGGGACGGTACCCTTTAAAATCGAAGCCGGGGCCCCTACCGATTCTCTGTATATCGAAGATTACGGCCGCATCGGTATCGGGACGGCACTACCCTATGTGGAGGTACATATCGCGGATGGGGACACGCCCACGGTGCGCTTCGAACAGGATGGGTCCTCCGGATGGTCACCCCAGACGTGGGATGTGGCAGGTAACGAAAGCAACTTTTTCATCCGCGACGTCACAAACGGCTCAAAACTCCCCTTCCGGATACAGCCTGGTGCCCCTGCTGACAGCCTTTGCATGAAAAGTGATGGGAACGTGGGGATCGGGACCTGGTCGCCTGCAGCGCCCCTCGAGCTCGAGACCACGGATGAAGACGCCGAAATTCTTCTTGAAAGAAAAGATGATGGCGCGACGGGTGTCGGAGCGACGGGTTTCGTTTCGGCAAAAGCGGCCTCCGTTGCCATGGGCAGCACGACCGCCCACCCGCTGGACTTTGTCGTAAACAACGTGTCGGCCATGACGATCGACACGGGCGGCAAGATTGGCATCGGGACGGCGGCACCGTCGGTGGCCCTCCATGTGGTCGGCAATGCCTTCGTCTCCGGGAATCTGGAGGTAGGGAGCAGTCGGGACTTAAAGGAAAACATTCAGCCCATCCATGCGGAGGAGGCGATGGACGCCCTGAAGGAACTCCGCCCGGTGCGGTTCAATTACAAGATCAACCCGGATGAGGAATCCGTGGGCTTTATTGCCGAGGAGGTCCCGGACCTTGTGGCGACACAAAGCCGCAAGACACTGAGTCCCGTTGACGTTGTGGCGGTGCTCGCCAAAGTCGCCCAGGAACAGCAAAAGGTGATTGAAGAGTTGTCGCGCAAGGTTGTCGATCTCGAACGGGAGCTGAAGGAAAGACCTCGGAGTGCGTCCCCGGACAAGACACTGTGAGGGAGGTGTGTCCAACGGTCCGGGGTTCGTGTGTGCGGATATCTGTACGGTGGAGCCCGGGTATGTGATGCGGCATTATTGTGCGTCGCCCTTTACGAAGAAAGATGAGCTATTCTTACAATACGGAGAGAGCATAGTGAGAAGATCGATATTTCTGATGGTGGTGGTGCTGCTTATGGGGGGGTTGTTATCCGGCGGTCACAGGGCTTTTGCTGAAGGTATAACTATCCATGCGGGGACGACCCTGACGCTCG
>Ga0272441_10002132_pt1 | contig 40774 bp, 38 predicted proteins | sample SSMProp6N_FD_193582 | JGI IMG/M metagenome (GOLD analysis project Ga0272441, IMG submission 193582) | Marine sediment archaeal communities from Little Sippewissett salt marsh, Falmouth, MA, United States - SSM-Prop-6N | ecosystem: Environmental > Aquatic > Marine > Wetlands > Sediment ... | reverse complement strand
ACAGAAAATAGTACCCTGTAGGCGCCTCTGATGACGGAGATTGTATTGACGACCCTCCTGTGGACCGTACTTATCACCGGCGCTCTCAGTCTGGCCTTTCGGGACCTCTTTGTATCGGTAATCCTGCTTTCAATTTTCAGTTTCCTGTCCGCCCTTCTCTTCTACGTCAGTCATGCTCCCGACGTGGCGATTACCGAAGCGGCGGTAGGCGCCGGGATGACGACCCTCATCTTTGTCTGGGCGGTACAAAGCTGTGCAGGGCCCCTGCCGGAGCTGGAAGACCGAAAATACCGCCATTTCAAGTTCGAAGACCTGCTCGATCTGCTGCTGGTACTGCTGATCGGGATTTCACTTTTTCTATTCCTGCCGCCTCTGACAGGGGGGCCTGTTTCTCTGCGAGACTATCTTCTGTTAAAGGGTTATCAGGAAACCGGAGCAGTGAATCTGGTCAGCGCGGTATATCTCGGATACCGGGCCTTCGACACCTTCGGTGAGACTATCGTACTGCTCTGCGGGGTTACAGGATCGATCTATTTTTTATCACGAACCTACTGAACAGGGGGAAGCGGAAATGCGCACGAAAACCGACATGCTCGATGTTGCTTCGCGAAAGCTTGCCCCTTATGTTCTTCTGTTCGGCTGTTATCTGATAAGTTACGGGCACCTCTCGCCGGGCGGGGGTTTTCAGGGCGGGGTAATCCTGGCCTCCGGATTGATTTTACCGGCCCTCGGCTGCAGGAAGGAGCGGAGGGAAGACCTCCTGTCCAATTACGCCCTCAGTATCGGAGAAACTGTCGGATTTATATTTCTCTTTCTCCTGGGGATCGTCGGCATCGCAGCAACCGGCACCTTTCTCGCGGATCCCTTTCCGGCCACGGTCAGGCCTCACGCATGGTTCATTTTTTTCCTGAACCTGGCGATCGGCCTGAAAGTGGGGGCGGGAATCGGATTACTGGGTCTTTTACTTATTCGTGAATCCGAGGAACCTTCCTATGATTAGAATACTCGTTATCGGTCTATTCTGTCTCGGCCTATGGGGCATTCTCATCAGCAGATCCCTGCTCCGCAAGATTATCGGACTGAGCATACTCAACAGCTCGGTGGTCGTTCTCTTCATTCTCGCCGGCCGGCTGGACGGAAAAAGCGCCCCTATCCTGTCGGCCGTTCGGGAGGGAAGCATCGTTGATCCCCTGCCCCAGGCCCTCATGCTCACCGCGATCGTCGTCAGCCTTTCGGTAACCGCCGTCGGGCTTATCCTTGCAGTAAAGATTTACCGCTCCTGCGGCAGTCTGGATATAAAAGAAATAGAGGAATCTCCGGATGAATACGACCATTGATCTGCCGGTCATCCTGCTGCTTTTTTCACCCCTGGCTGCAGCTATCATCAGTATCTGCGGGAAATTCATCCCGTCCCGGTACACCGAGTGGCCTGGATTCATCGTCTGGATCGCAGGATCGATCACAGCCCTCGCGGCGGCATTCCCCGTTATCGCATCAGGCGCCACCCTGCAGTACTCTCTCGGCGGCTGGGCGGAACCCCTTGGAATCAGCCTGGAGATAACGGGCCTTACATGGATTGCGACCTTGACCGATATCATCATTGCATCCTCCGCCTGGCTCTGTACACGCCGGTCCGGACAAAGTACGCCGCTTTTCTACTTCTTTTTTTTCATGGCCCTTTTCTCCCTTCAGGGAGTGCTCTGTACCCGTGATATTTTTAACCTTTTCGTATGGTTTGAGGTCCTGTCTCTCAGTTCCTTTGTACTCATAAGCTATGACCGGAGTCTCATCTCACGGATCGCAGCCTTCCGGTACCTTCTCATCAGCTCGATGAGCATCCTTCTCTTTCTCATCGGAGTCTGGATCCTCTACCAGTTATTCGGGGAACTGGGACTCGTACAGATCGGTATCAAGGCCCGTGCCTTGAGGACCGGCGGCTCCCCCCCCTCCTACAGCAGAGCAGCCGGAGCGGCAGCCGGACTTATTACCGCAGGCATCCTGACCCGGGCGGCAATAATCCCCTTCCATACCTGGCTGCCGGACGCCCATTCCGCGGCCCCCTACCAGGTTTCCGCCCTCCTTTCGGGCTTTGTCATCAAGGCGCCCATGCTGGCCTTGTGGAGAATTTTCGATGCTTTCTCCTTCCCAGAGCTTCTCGACCTTCTCATCTGGATCGGAGGAATATGCGCCCTCTGGGGAGTACTGGCCGCCATGGTCCAGAGAGACGCGAAAAAGCTGCTTGGGTATCATTCCGTCTCTCAGATGGGTTACATTATCGCCGCTTTCGGCGCGGGCAGCCGGCTCGGGAGAACCGCGGCACTGTTTTATATTATCGCCCACGCCCTGTTCAAAAGCCTCCTGTTTCTCAGCGTCGGCCGGGTCACCGTCGGGGTCGGCAGTCGGGACGTATATGCTATCCGGGGAGGGGCCAGGAGATTTCCGGCGGACACCTTCTTTTTCATTATTGCCGCGGCCTCCATATCAGGGATCCCCTTCTTTGCAGGATTCACGGGAAAGATCCTCGTCACTGAATCATTGTACGGTCATCCCGTCTCCTATATGCTCCTGGCGGCCGGAGTTGGAACGGCGGCTTCTTTTTTCAAACTTGCACGGATTTTTACCGGAAAACCTTCACCCGAAGAACCTTCACCCGGAGAACATGGATCCGTCCAGGAGGAGGATACAAAAGTTTCCGTTTCCGCATTCATCGGGATGAGTATCGTTGCCGCCGGCTGTATCATTCTGGGGGCCTTCCCCGGAATAGTAGACCGGGGTATAGAATCCCTGGCCACCGGAAGCACGAGGATGCTGAAGGCCTCTTTCATAGACTGGTACAGCCTGTCCCATCTGAAGAAGGCCTCCTTCAGCATCGGCAGCGGTTTCCTGCTCTCTTTTCTTCTTGTCTCAGGTCCGGGACGGAGCTTATCCCACATTGTTCGGGGCCTGAAAACCGGATTGAACGGATCACTCCGTCTGATTCTCCTCGGCTTTCTCGTTCTCATCATCTTCACAGCCTTGTCCTACTAACAAGACTCCCCGGGAAAGAAGGGAGGTTCTTGCAAAAAATATTGCAATAGTGTAGTCTGTTGTCCACGATTCAGGCCGGCGTGGCGAAATTGGTATACGCAGCAGACTCAAAATCTGCCGAGGTTCACCCCTCGTGGGAGTTCGAGTCTCCCCGCCGGCATCTTTTCAAACTCCTTCCCCTATCGCTTCGGGAGCAGAGAAAACGGATAAATCCATGTTATTTCCCCGGTGACCTTGAGCCCTCCTTTCCGGTCTATTAGACTTGAACGAAAAGGGAGACACAGCATGCATGACGTCTGTATTATCGGAGCCGGGGTGGTCGGCTGCGCCGTTGCACGGGAACTTTCACGGTACAATCTTGATATCATCCTCTGCGAAAAGGGCAATGACGTCGGTGTCGGTGCGACAAAAGCCAACAGCGCGATTGTACACGGCGGCTATACCGCCAGGCACGGCACATTAAAAGGTGAATTGAGCATCCGCGGAAACCGTATGTACGATCAGCTTCATTCGGAACTGAATTTCGGCCTCCGGAGAATCGGATCCCTTGTCCTCGCCTTCGAAGATTCAGAGCGGCCCGCCCTTGACAGCCTGTGCACCAACGGGGAAAAAAATGGTGTCCGGGGGCTCCGGATACTCGAACGGGATGAACTGCTGGATTTTGAGCCGAATATCGGCCCCGATGTGGTCTCGGCTCTTTACTGCCCGGAAACAGGGATCACAAGTCCTTACGAATTCTGCATCGCCCTGGCCGAAAACGCTGTAGCCAACGGAGTACACCTCAAGCTTCACACGGAGATTATCGGGATTGAAAAAACCGGCGGACACTTTCGCCTCGAAGCTGCAGGGAGTGTTTCCAACCAGGCTGATTCAGAACCGCGGAAGGAAAGTCTCGAAGCCTCATTCATCGTAAACGCCGCCGGTGTCTATTCGGATTCAATTTCAGCACTGGCAGGAGACAGCAGTTTTTCAATAGTACCGAGACAGGGACAATACCTGGTATTCCGCAGGGGATATGGCAGCATTGTCCGGCATGTTGTCTTTCAAACCCCCAGCCCCCGGGGAAAAGGGGTTCTGGTAACCCCTACTTACTGGGGGAATCTCATGATCGGCCCGAACTCCGAAGAAATTCCGGACCGTGAAGATTTGAGCACCAACCAGGAAATCCTCAGATATATCGTAAGCACCGCCCGGCGCAGCATTCCCTCCTTCGATCTGAAACAGGTCATCCGTTCCTATTCGGGCATTCGTGCAACAAGCAATACCAAAGACTTCATCATTGAGGAATCGCGTGTCGGCGGTTTGATTCAGGCTGCCGGTATCGACTCACCCGGGCTTACCTCCTCTCCGGCGATAGCCGGGATGATCGTCGGCCTTCTCCAGAAATCGGGGCTTGAGCTGATCCGGAAGGAATCGTTCAATCCCCTCCGGAAGGCTGTCACCGAGCCTTTTCCCCTCCTTCCCTTTCAGGAAATTCGAAGCGATATAGACCGTCCGGAGGGTGATCCTGAACGGATCATCTGCCGATGCGAACAGGTACGGGAAAAAACCATTCTGGACGCCCTGAACCGGGGCATTCCCGTCGATTCGACTGATGCGATAAAACGGCGCACCCGGGCAGGAATGGGGTACTGCCAGGGTAATTCCTGCACCCCCCGGGTGCGAAAGCTGATTGCACGGGAGACCGGTCAGAAAGAAGAGAATATTACCCCCCGGGGCCCCGGATCGGGCATTATTCCGGAGAGAATAAGCGGTAAAGAACTGAAGGAACTCGAATCATAGGTCCCGCATTTCAAGATTCGTCCGGGAATTTCCTTTAATTCCGGCCTTCAACTCATGGGATTTCCCCCCCCTCACCAGGGGAGAAAATCTTCAGTCTATTCTTCCTCCTCGATCGGTGCCTCGAGAATCCTTAAATTATCAAGAGCCTTCCCGGTAAGCCGTCCGAAGAGATCTTCTCTGATCTCTTTTCTCGATTCGTTCCGGCTCCTGCGTACTTTTTTATCGTTTTTATTCACCTTTCGATTACGGTAGTACAGATCCATATCTACGAACCGCCTGCCGAAACGGTTGTACTCAAGGCCCATCAGGACCCGCTTAATATTCTCCGGAGGTTCAAGGGTGAATAAGCGGACCTGGTATGCCAGAACAGACATCAGAACCAGAGCGTGATCACGGGTCCAGGTTTCTCCGAGAATCATCCCGATATCGAGGTCCGAAAAGACTGTCTGCAGCCGCTCGTAGTGAATGTTATAATGATTGGCCGCATCGTATATATTGATCCGCATTTCATACCACTGTTTATCCTTCAGCGACTGGGTGATAAGACGGGCGCCCTGTCTTCGCAGTTCCCAGTACAGTAGATGAGACGGCTGCTTCACGAGCAGAGGGGTACGGATAAGCTCACTGAAAGTTATCGTCATTGAAAGAGAAGTATTCGTCAGTATAAGAATAGTATCATCCGCCTCTCCTTCATCTATCGCCGCTTCAAGACTCATGCTGGAGGCCCGGTATTGTTCGATAAGTTCTTTCTCAAGACCGCTCCCGTCTCCGGCCACCCGAATTATTATGAGCCCCGAACCGAGATGAACCGTTTCAATCAGATCATGAACGGCTGGTTTGAAAAGTTCGGCAAAAATTCTCGATGCTTCGAAAGGAACCACTACGATCTTTTCCGCATCTTCCACTCTCGTTCTTTCCAGCCCCGGAGGTGTGAGAAAAAGGAGGGTGTGAAACTCCTGTACCTCCGTCCATCCGTCTTCAAAGGACCGTATTTTCCCGTCAAACCGGTCGATGAAATAATCGGCCAGCCTGTCGATCTGTGCTGATCGGATGAAGACGTTCCGTGCTCCTCTGCGAATAAACAGCATCCTTCTCTCCTTATAATCCGATTCTGGGCAGCAGCAGTTTTCTGGCACTGTCCGTCCCGGAGGGATATCTTAAAGTATAGGTCCTGCCGGTGGAAAGGGAAATAATATTGATGAACGGGATTCCGTTCAGAACAACAGTACCCGGATGAACCCTGGTCATTTCCGGCAGACTGTGGCCGAAAAGGTAAAAGTCGGCGTCTACCGGCAGATCATAAAACTTATGGGAAAGGAAAAAGGTATAATCCTCCAGTTCTATCCAGCTCTTCTCGGGTAGGACAGCGGATCGATTGACGAGGGACATCACGGTTTGCGTATCATCATGGTTTCCCGGAACCAGGTAAATCTCCTTTACCGGAAGTTTTTCAAGCTTCTGGAGAATCGATTTCAGTCGTCGGGTGTACTCACCCAGCTCCGCGGGCCGTATTTCCAGTTTGATATCATCAATCAGATCCCCCGTGTGAATCAGGATATCCGCCTGTATTTCCTCCGCAAGTCTGTAAATAAAAGGATAGGAAAAACCGGGGGTATCACTGACATGCAGAACGAGAGGAGGCTCTAAACGGCGGAGGGCATCGCTGATGCGGGGAATATTGAACAAACTGCAGAAAATACTCTTGAAGCCTTCTACAACTGAGAACATGCAAACTCCAGCAGGAAGCAGGTTCCGCCATCACGAACATACTGTACGGTACCATCTATCTGTGAAGTAAGTGTTTTCACCAGCATAAAACCGAGAGATCCCGCGGTTTCCAGATCAAAGTCAGCAGAAAGACCGGTCCCGTTATCCGTGACTGATATACTACAGCGGTTTTGAACAGCCCCCCCTTCAATCTTTATCCAGCCTGCCCTCCCGTCCCGGAAGGCGTGCTCCAGTGCATTATCAACCAGTTCATGAATGATTATTCCCACCGGGATAATCTGGTCGAGGGCGATATTATGATCTTCAATCGCCGTACTGACTTTGATTTTGGATCCGACCATTGTGGAATTTCGGAGAATCTCCTCCACAATTCCACGAACATACAAGGATAGATTTATTTTTGTGAGATCTTCGGTCCGGTAGAGCTGCTCATGAGCGAGAGCCATAGCCTGTATGCGGCGTATACTCTTGTCAACAAGCCTTTGGTCAAACTCTTCCTTGTAGACAGGGCGCTGCAGATTCATCAGACTTATGATGATCTGCATATTATTTTTTACCCGATGATGTATCTCCCGAAGTAAAACATCCTTTTCGGAGAGCGATTGCTCCAGCTCTCTCTCACGCTCCAGCAATTCTTCGAAAGCATTAGTTGCACGAAGACCTTCCGAACAGAATGCCGCAAGCAGAGCGCCGATTTCATAATCCTCCTCCGTGAAGGGAGGGATCGTCTTATTATGTATACTCAACAATCCGATTATTCTGCCTTTCTGCCCTCTGATAGGATAGATCAGAAAGGAGTCATCCTGGTATCCCTTCCACCCGCTTGGTGCAAGAGAAATATCATCAGAACCGGAACAGAAAAGGGACTGACCGGTTTCAAGAACCTTCTGAAAGGGTGAATCGGGTTTCAGGGGAAGGTCAATGGTTTTCGGTGCGTGCCCGGGATCGAGACAACTGACACAAACCAGCTGTTCTCCCCGTATCAGATAAATACTGCCTCCGGCGGCCATGAGATGCTGTCCGAAGTGTCCCATAATTTCTTCACCGAACTGGTCAATCCGATTTATGGAAACCATACGAGTGGCATTTTTTACAATCTCCTTCAGTTCATAATTGATGGATTTCAGACGGATATTCGCTTCGGTAAGCTGACTGGTTTTTTTATCCACTTCCGATTCGAGTCTTTCACGGTATTTTTCATTCTCACGATACAAACGGACTTTTTCGAGAGCGCGTTTTACAGCATACAGCAGGATATTGAGATCCTCTACCGGTTTGAGAATATAATCCCAGGCACCGAGATGCATTGCTTCGATCACATCAGCGATATTCCCGGTACCGGATACGGCGATTACCGGTATCGAAGGATGATTGGTCCTTATATAATCCATTACCGTCAATCCATCAACTTTGGGCATGCGAAGATCAACCAGCAGAAGGTCCGGAAGCTCTTTTTCAATCAGTTCTATGCCCGCTTCTCCATTCTCCGCTTCAAGCATTTCAAATCCGTAATCCTCGAGAAAGGAAACAAAGCTGGCCCTGATAGCCTCTTCATCTTCTATGGTAAGTATTCTATTCCCCATACATCCGAACCTCGAATCACTCCATGGTCTCTGCCATTTCAACCGAACTTTTCATATTGACGCATAATTGATATCGGCAATAGTATAGCCTATAACTCGATAGGCGTAAACGTATTATCTTCCGGGTATTCTCAGAAGCGGGGATACCTTGAAGCGAGTTCCCCGGTTCTTCGTTTTCACGGATCGAATCCTTTCCCTCTAAAACTCTCCCGTCGAGGAAACTGCACACCCTGTACAACACCGCTTTTCTTCAGTAATATTACCTTCATGACCCGACCGATATGTATCCTGCTGCTGATATATACAAGCCTTATACTTATATCCAGCTGTACAGCTGACAGCAGGGCCGCTGAGAAAGATCAGAATTCCGGGCCTTTATCACAGCCCGGGGAATCAGTACAGGAACGAAGCGGAGAGCAGGTTGTCTCCGGTTTGAAATCGGAAACCCGGAATATTCACCCCTCCTTTGAACTGGACTACCGGGAACTCGTCAAACTGACAGAGGGCTGTCCATTGCCGGTAAGAGAAAGGATTCTCCGGCGTCCCGAATATTTTCTTCAGCTCCTCCAGGAAGCCCTGGAACTGCCCGAATGGGCTCTGGTCCTTGTGGATAAGGAACACAGTCTGCCGGAAGGATACGCTCCTGAAGACCTGATTGGACTGAAAAATTATTCTCTAAGTCTGAACCGGGATACCCTTCAATTGAGCCGCAGCTGCATGCCGGATCTGCTTGCCATGACCGAAGCCGCCAGGATGGAGGGGATTGAACTGGTATATTCTTCAACCTACCGGGATTATGCATACCAGAAAATGCTGTATGAAAAATATATCTCCAGCTATGGACAGGAAGAAGCCGATCGATTTTCCGCAAGACCGGGTACAAGTCAGCATCAGCTGGGAACGGCAATTGACTTCGGCAGCATCACCCCCGAATTCGGAAATACCGATCAGGGCAGATGGCTTTTCGAACACGCATGGGAATATGGTTTCTCCCTTTCCTATCCCGAAGGGATGGAAGAGATTACCGGTTATATGTTTGAAATCTGGCACTATCGCTATATCACCCGCACGGGGACACGGCTTGAACGGGAGTTTTTTGAAGGAATACAGCAGTATCTCACCGAGTTTCTCCATGAAAACACTCCGTATCTGCGCGAACATCTCATAAGAAAGGATACGGAAAAGATCGATGAAGAAAGATGAAACCAGCGAATATATCTGCCGGAGGGCTCAGCAAGCTGCTGAAACCCTGGCGGAGGAAACTGATGCTCTCACCTTCGGAGGAAGGACCGCTTTTATCTACAATCCCCTGAAATATGCCTGGGGGCCCCATGCCGAATATATTCGCAGGTATGGAAACGGGAGAAAGAGGGTGATTTTTGTGGGAATGAACCCCGGCCCCTGGGGTATGGCCCAGACGGGGGTTCCCTTCGGAGAAATCAATATGGTCCGTTCCTGGCTGAATATCGGGGGTGTGGTGGACCCCCCGGCTGACCAGCACCCGAAAAAGCCGATCAGAGGTTTCGACTGTTCCCGAAGTGAGGTAAGCGGACGCCGTTTATGGGGTCTCATGAGGGATAGATTTCATAGGGCGGAAAATTTTTTCAGTTCCCATTTTGTAGTCAATTACTGCCCCCTGATTTTTCTTGAAGACAGCGGGCGTAACCTCACACCGGACAAGTTATCCGCTTCGGAAAGGGACACCCTTTTCGCCTGCTGTGACCGGCATCTGATTGCGCTGACGGATATCTATCAGCCAGAGTATGTCATTGGTGTGGGGAAATTCGCCGAACGCAGGGCTGAGAAAGTACTATCCGACAGACCGGATCCGCCGAAGGTGGATTCGATCCTTCATCCGAGCCCGGCCAGTCCCATGGCGAACCGGGGCTGGGCGGAACAGGCCTCCCTCAAACTGGAATCAATCGGTGTCTGGAATATGCTTCCGGGCAGTGAAATCCGGCATTAGAGATCTGCAGGGGACGGACGGAAATTTTGTTCTGTTCAGCGGCAGTTTTTTTAGTCTGCCACGTGCGTCCCGAATACCCGGTCCCAGATATCCGATGTAACGCCGAATCTTTTGTCCGGCGTCAATGAATGATGTCTCATGTGGTGCCGACGGATTTTCCGTATATATCCGCTTTTAATATTGAAATGATGCATGGAATAATGAAGCATATCGTAAAGCACATATCCGCTGAGAAATCCCGCAAAAAGCGGATACACCGGCCAGGCTGCATGAATACTCCCGTCTATTCCCGGAATCATGGATCCGCCGGTCCGATCTATCAATAGAATGACCAAGGTCACAGTCAGACGAAAAAGAAAATAAAAGAGGACCGCCAGCGGAATGCTGACCATGGGAGGCATAACGAGTCTGGTCTTCACCATGGGCTGGGCATGATGCACTCCGTGAAAAAGGAAGGAGATCCGTTCCTGCCGCTGTCCCCGGGGTTTGAAATGGAAAAAAAATCTGTGCAGCAAGTACTCAACGGGACTCCAGACCGCCAGTCCTGTTATCCAGAACAGGACCAGGACGCCCCAGCGATAATCCCCTGTGTACGCAGCCCCGCGATAGAGCAGGTAAGAGATTGCCGGGATATAAAGAAGGGGAACGAGAACGGGGTTCACGTGGGTAAAGTACTCCAGAAAACCTGAATGAAAAAGCCGGATCGGCTCTCTCTCATGCTTTATATCGGATTGATTCATATCCCTAAGTGTATGAAGCTAATCTTCAGACTCAATAGGTCCGAACAAAAAAATCCGTTAATTCTCTTCTATCATATTCAGTATCCTGAGGTAGCGATCCGCTTCATCCAGGACCTGCAGAAGATCCGCTTTTATCTCCCCGCTTTTATCCGCTATATAATGGAAATTGCCTTCCAGGGCCTGTTTTTCCATCTCCCTCATGGACTTTCCAAGACCGAACAGACGGACAGCGGAAAGGTTGTTGACCAGAGAATGGAAACAATCGGCAAGTTGTTTCGATTTTTTTCCATGCAATGCAGCTTCCATTCCCCGGATCCGTCCGGGAACATCATGGATGAAGAGCTGCAGAAGGCGTTTGGCCACTGCCACATCTGTCCTGTAATCCTCTGCAAAGGCGGTGAGATCAATATCCTTTTTCAGATCCTCCTCGAGTCTGAGCAATTGGGGATTTTCATATTTTTTTTCATACGCCTCCTCATATTCGGAAGAACGGGAAATCGTTTTTTCGATGGTATGAAACAGAAAATTCCGGTCGATAGGTTTTGGAATATATCCGTTCATACCGGCGGAATAGACCCGGTCTATTTCGCTTTTCATGGAATATGCCGTAAGGGCCAGAATAGGGATATCCTGCCTGATACTGGACAGCCTGCCTGACCTGATCTGAAGGGTCGTTTCCAGGCCATTGAGAACAGGCATCTGAATATCCATCAGGATCAGATCGAAGGCTCGCCGTTGAAGTGCCTGGATCGCCTCTTTTCCGTTTTCCACAATTTCCGAGGAATGACCCATTTTTTGCAGATAATATGCTATTGATTCCTGGTTCAGCGGATTATCCTCAGCCAGAAGAATATGAAGGGGCGTACTGCTGCGGAATATTTTCGGCTCCGGCTGTATGTTAAACTTCATTTCCTTTTCCGAGGGAATCCCGAGGTCGAGGCTGAAGTAGAACGTGCTCCCTTCACCCGGCTTGCTGACCAGCCATAGAGTTCCGCCCATTAAATCGATGAGCTGTTTGCTTATCGTAAGCCCGAGCCCGGTACCCTGATGTTTTTTCGAATAGGAGCTGTCCACCTGCTGAAAAATATGAAAAATCCTGGCCTGTTCATCCCTGGATATGCCGATCCCGGTATCCTGTACACTGAACAGGAGAGGAACTTTGTTTCCCTTCATTTTATCATAGAGCTTTACCCTTATCCTGATATGGCCCTCTTCCGTAAATTTTACAGCGTTTCCCATCAGATTAATCAGGATCTGCCGAAGACTCTTGCTGTCCCCTAAAACCGTTTCCGGGATCTGAGATTCAACGTCAATCTGCAGTTCGATCTGTGTCCGCTTCATCCCGATACAGAGGGGGCTTACCGCTTTTTCAATACACTCTTTCAGCTGAAACGGCCGGTACTCCATCAGGAGAGTTCCCGATTCTATTTTTGAAAGCTCCAGAACTTTATTCACAATATCGAGCAGATTTTCCTCCGCTTCCTTCATCATCTCCAGCTGTCGGTGCTGCTCGGTATTCAGCAGACTTCCCAGCAATATATCCGTCATTCCCATGATACCGCTCAGAGGAGTGCGGATTTCATGACTCACATTGGCGAGAAAACTGCCTTTTGAACGGTTTGCTTCTACAGCCTCTTCCTTCGCCTTTTCCAGTTCCTCTCTGATCCGTCGGGTTATACTCACATCCTTGAAGGTAGAAACTACCGCGAAGGGAAGATTATTTTCCTGTCCGAAAAGAGGTTCGCTGTTCACCGACAACCACACTGAAGATCCATCCCTCCGCTGCACCCTGATTTCACTGTTCCGGATTTTCCTCCCTTCTCTCAGACTGACCATTCCGGGCAGATCACTTCTGGATAGCGGAGTATTTTCCTCCGTATAAAAGCTCGTTCCTTCGAACAGAATATCCGGTGACAGCGTAGTATCATTACGCTGTCCGAAGGTCCTGGCGGCAACCAGGTTATAGTGAATTATGGCCCCCCGGCGGTTACGTACCAGAACGCCGTTCGGCATGGACCGTATAAGTGATCTGTAGAGATGCTCGCCGCTTTCAAGATTCTGTTCCCGCAGCATTCTGATGGTAATGGTTCTCAACAGCTTCGCAGCCTCAGTGATGTTTTTCCGCTCGGATTGGGTGTAGGTACCGCGGGACCTGGAAAACAGAGCATACATCACCCGCAAAGTCTCTTTTTCCACCACCGGTATGAAAAGGGCAGCACTTACTCCGTGCTTTCTCAGGAGAGGCGGAATGCTGACATCTTCCAGCTGTCGGCTGAAAAAGAGAACTTTGCTTACCGCCGTACCCCATTGGGAAACCGCCGCCTGACTGATAATCCGGATGAACTCCTCCTTCATACCGGTGGATGTTCCGAGCTTGAGGATATTGTCTATCGGATCCCGGACGAAGACACTCCCCATCTCCAGTCCGGAAACATCCGAAAGAATACTGAGGAGCCGTTTCATGAGGGTTCTGGTATCGAGAATTGTGATTACGGCATCGGAAAATCTGTTTTTCAGATTTTTTTCAAGCCCTTCTTCATCTGATCTGATGACCGGTACGATATGGAGGAGCACGCGGTCATATGTTTTCCGGTAGGAAACGGTACAGTGAACTTCCACCAGTTCGTCCTGGCTGTTGAACAGGAGAATTTTCTGGGGACTGGAATCAGCATCTCCCCTGGAGACACAGATAGCCATGTGCTGAGTAATACGGCGCCAGCTGGCTTCCTCCATTAGTTCCCGGAGAGGCAGACCGGCAAAATTTTCCGGCTTGTCATATTCGAGGAGCCGGGCAAATTTCTCATTTACTCCTTTGATCAGACCGCTTGTATCCAAAACGCATGTGGCAAAGGGCAGAATATCTATAGGTACACCCTGCATATTCAGTAGTATGGGGTATCTTCCCGGATCTGCAAACCTGATTTTCAGCATTTGAAGATTTTTTTTTAGACAACACACAAAAACCATGTTAATGTATCTGTAGGTACATAATAAGAAATGCATTCACATTAAATATTATTATGTAGCTATAATATATTTATTTTTCTTAATATTTAATTTTTAAGAGAAATAAATATTACTATGTTTATATATTTGTACTTGCAAGGCTTTTCAACTTTTCATTCAGCGCTACAAAATTTTGAAAGGGGGGTGATCCATGGCAGTGGATGCACAACTAGATCAGAAGAAGACACAGCAATCGGCTTGTTGCAGTGATCAATTCTCCGAGGAGGAGATGCTCGTCAAGGTAGATGAGATTATCGCTGCTTTCTCGGGTGTTGAGGGAGCTTTGATCCCTATCCTGCAAAGCGCACAGAACATGTTCGGCTATCTTCCCGAAACGGTACTCAAGAAGATAAGTGCACAATTAAAAATGCCCTACAGCGAAGTAGCCGGCGTTGTGAGTTTTTATTCCTATTTTTCAACCATTCCCCGGGGCAGGAATATTATCAGGGTCTGCCTCGGCACAGCCTGTTATGTACGGGGGGGGAAGGATGTTCTGGAAGCTATCCAGGAATATCTCGGAATCGAGGTCGGAGATACTACCGACGACAGAATATTCAGTCTTGAAATCGGCAGATGTTTCGGCGCCTGTGGCCTGGCACCGGTGGTTATGATTAATGATCAGGTATATCAACGGGTCAAACCTGCCCGGGTGAAGGATATTCTGATCCCATACAGAGTGGCCGAATCATGCGGGGAGGAATCATAATGGAAGCACATATGAAAATAAACAGCGTTGATGCCCTGAAGAAGAGGCAGAAAGCGGCGGAAAAATCCCGCTCGGACAATACGCAAAAAATTCACCTGTGTGCCGGTGCCGGCTGTATCGCTTCCGGAGCCATGGAAGTCAAGGCGGCCCTGGAGAAAGCCATCGAAGAGGCGGGGCTTTCCATCCCCATCGTCGAAACCGGATGTCTCGGTCCCTGCGCCCTCGGTCCCGTCCTCATAGTGAAACCCGAGGAGGTCTTCTACGAAGGGGTCAAACCGGAGGATGCACGGGAAATAGTTCAGAGACATTTCAAGAAAAAGGAAGTGGTGAAAGAGCTCACCCACAGAAATGTATCTACCAATGAAAAGGTCGACACCGTTGACAAGATCGACTTCTACCGGGGACAAGCCCGCATTGTACTGCGTAACTGCGGTTATATAGATCCTCTCAATCTGGATGATTTCATCGCTGTTGGCGGATATTCAGCCCTTGCGAAGGCCCTTACGGAGCTTTCACCGGAGCAGGTCATCCAGGAGATGAAAACCTCAGGTCTGCGCGGCAGGGGCGGAGCAGGTTTTCCGACCTGGCTCAAATGGGAATTTACGAAAAAAGCGGAAGGAAACGAAAAATTTGTTCTCTGCAACGCCGACGAAGGGGATCCCGGGGCCTTCATGGACCGCAGCGTTCTCGAAGGCGACCCCCATAGTCTCATAGAAGGCATGGCAATCGCCGCTTACACCGTGGGAGCACAAAGAGGCTTCGTATACGTTCGGGCTGAATATCCCCTCGCCGTCTCACGCTTCGGGAAAGCCCTGGAACAGGCCAGGGAAGCAGGATTGCTCGGGGAAAATATCATGGGCACCAGTTTCTCCTTTGACCTGGAAATCAGGATGGGTTCAGGAGCCTTCGTCTGCGGGGAAGAAACCGCGCTGATCAACTCCATCGAGGGCAAGCGGGGTGAACCGAGACCGAGGCCGCCCTTTCCGGCTCAAAAGGGCCTCTGGGGAAAACCGAGTCTTCTGAATAACGTCGAAACCTATACGAATGTAGCGGCAATTATCGCCAAAGGTGCCGGCTGGTACAGTTCCTTTGGAACGGATAACAGCAAGGGAACCAAGGTCTTCGCCCTCGCGGGAGATATCAATATCAGCGGGTTGGTGGAAGTCCCGATCGGAACCAGCCTGGGTGAATTGATCTACGACATCGGGGCCGGAATTCCCAACGGGAAAAACTTCAAAGCCGCACAGATCGGCGGCCCTTCGGGTGGATGTATCCCGAAAGAGTACCTGAACGTACCCCTCGATTATACAACCCTCACGGAACTCGGGGCGATCATGGGTTCCGGCGGTCTCATTGTCATGGACGAAAACACCTGTATGGTGGATGTGGCGCGCTATTTTCTCGAATTCGTCCAGGAGGAGTCCTGCGGGAAATGTACTCCCTGCCGGGTAGGTACCAAGCGGATGCTGGAAATCCTGACCCGGATAACCGAAGGCGAAGGCGAGGAAGGCGACATCGAACGTCTGATCGAACTGGGAAATCAGATCAAGGACACGGCGCTCTGCGGATTGGGACAGACCGCACCGAATCCGGTCCTGTCCACTATCCGGCATTTCCGGCATGAGTATGAGCAGCATATACGCGACAAACATTGTACAGCCGGCGTCTGTCCGAAGCTCGTCAGGGCTCCCTGTCAGAGTGCCTGTCCCGCTAACGTGGATGTTCCCGGCTTTGTCTCCCTGGTTGGTGAACGGCGTTATGCCGAAGCGCTCCGTCTGCACCGGGAACGGAACCCTTTTGCGGCGGTCTGTGCCAGGGTCTGTTTTCACACCTGTGAAGATAAATGCCGCAGGGCCAGTATCGATAATCCGGTGGCCATCCGGGGTATCAAACGCTTCATGGTTGATCAGGAAGTTACCATTCAGATACCGGAAGTGCGGGAGAACGCCGAAAACGCCGGTAAGAAGATCGCGATTGTCGGAGGAGGCCCCGCCGGCCTTTCCTGCGCCTACTTCCTCGCCCGCCTGGGCTACGCCCCGACGGTGTTCGAAGCCGAACCGCGGCCGGGCGGTATGATGGTCCAGACCATTCCTGCCTACAGGCTTCCCAGGGAAACCCTGGCCCGGGAGATCCGGATGATTGAAAATATGGGAGTCACCATCTTGACCGATACGAAACTCGGAAGAGATTTCTCTCTCAACGATATCAAAGCCCAGGGATACGATGCGATATTCCTCGGAATCGGAGCACCGGTGAATATGGAGCTTGGAGTTCCCGGAGAAAATGCCGAAGGTGTTGTTCAGGGGATCGACTTCCTGAAACAGTACAATATCCGCGGCTCCGTTCCGGTGGGTAAAAAAATCGTCGTAATCGGCGGGGGGAATGCGGCGGTGGACGCTGCCCGGACCGCCATCCGCCTCGGGGCCGAACAGGTTACCATCCTGTATCGGAGAACCCAGGAACAGATGCCCGCCTATGCTGAAGAAATCGAGGAAGCCCTGCTGGAGGGCGTCAAGCTGAGAACCCTCACCCAGCCGATTGCCATCGAGCGCAACGGAGTGGGAAAGGTCAAAGGCGTTACCTGCGCATGCATGCAGCTCGGCGAGTTCGACCGGACCGGACGGAGGCGTCCGACCCATTCCGAAAAGGACAATTTCATCGTCGAAGCTGATCAGGTAATCGTCGCCATCGGCCAGAAAATTGACGCGAACCAGTTCGCTGGCGAACTGGAAATCCAGATGGGTGAAAACCGTTTTATCAAAACCAATCCCCTCACCGGACAGACATCGGTGGACTGGATCTTTGCAGGCGGTGATGCCGTATCGGGTCCTGTTTCCGTTGTCGCCGCTATCGGAGCCGGCGAAAAGGCGGCTGTGGGTATTGATGAATATCTTACAGGGGATAATCATGCCTTCTGGAGAGAAGACAAAGTAGTCGACACCTCCTATGATCCGGACGCTGAACCATCACCGTATAAACGGGCAAAACTTCCGGTTATCGAAGTTGACCGCCGGGTGAACAATTTTGAAGAGGTTGAGCGCAGCTGGTGTGAAAACGAAGCCATCCGGCAGTGTGAACGCTGTCTGCGCTGTGATTACGGCAAATCCCCAGTACAAACGGAGAGTAACGTAAAATGAAGATAACGATTGACAATATTACGACAGAGGTAGAATCAGGTACTACGATCCTGGAGGCTGCCAGATCGGTAAAAATCGATATTCCGACCCTCTGCTATCTGGAAGGCATGGAACCCCTGGGCGCCTGCCGCATGTGTGTCGTGGAGGTGGAGGGGGCGAAAAATCTGGTCGCATCCTGTTCAACACCCGTCCGGGATGGAATGGTGGTGAGTACGACCTCAGCCAGAGTTCGAAACGCCAGAAAGACAGTTCTCGAACTGCTTTTGAGCGAGCATGAAGGAGACTGTCAGCTCTGCGAACGGGGCGAGGACTGCGAGCTCCAGGCTCTGGCAAATAAATTAGGCGTACGCGGTTTGAAGTACGAAGGAGAGAAGCCGAAGCAGTATCAGGATGAGAGCACCCCGGCGCTCATCCGGGATTCGGGAAAGTGCATCAAATGCCGCCGCTGTATGGAAGTGTGTAAATCCATCCAGAATGTCGGCGCCCTGGCTGCTCAAAACAGAGGCTATGCCACGGTCATCGGCCCGGCTTTCGCGCAGAACCTCGACGATGTGGTCTGTGTCCAGTGCGGCCAGTGCGCCGCGGTCTGCCCGGTGGGAGCCATAACTGAACGGACCCATATCCCCCAGGTCTGGGAAGCCCTGGATGATCCTGAAAAACACGTGGTTGTACAAACCGCGCCGGCAATCCGGGCGGCTCTCGGTGAATGTTTTGACTGCGAACCGGGGACCCTCGTAACCGGCAAGATGGTAAGCGCCCTGCGGCGGCTTGGTTTCGATGCCGTATTCGATACCAACTTCGCCGCGGACCTTACGATAATGGAAGAGGGGACCGAGCTGCTCACCCGGCTCAAGACAGTTCTGGCGGACAAGAAGGAGGCGGCCCTGCCGCAGTTCACCTCCTGCTCCCCGGGCTGGGTCAAATTCGCAGAACATTTCTATCCTCAAATTCTTCCCAATATCTCAACGTGCAAATCCCCCCAACAGATGTTCGGGGCTATGGCCAAGACCTACTACGTAGAAGAGAAGGGTATCGACCCGAAGGACATCGTTGTTGTTTCAGTCATGCCCTGTACGGCCAAGAAGTTCGAAGCCCAGCGGGAGGAGATGTTCGACAGCGGTTTCCAGGATGTGGATTACGTTCTGACCACCCGTGAACTCGGACGGATGATCAAAGAGGCCGGCATTGATTTTATGCAGCTGCCGGATGATGTCATGGATGCCCCTCTCGGCCTTTCATCCGGTGCGGCGGACATCTTTGCCAATACCGGCGGTGTGATGGAAGCAGCCTTGAGAACAGCCTACGAAATCGTCACAGGCAGAGAACTTCCGGTCGAAAACCTCCATGTCGGCCCGATCATGGGACTCGAAGGTCTCAAGGAAGCGAGACTGACGGTTGATAATCCCCTGCCGGAATGGTCGTTCCTTGACGGAGTGGAGCTGAAGACGGCCGTGGCCCATGGACTGGGAAATGCATCCAAGATTATCGAACGGGTTATCTCAGGTGAAGGAGAGTACCATTTCATTGAAATAATGACCTGTCCCGGAGGTTGTATCGGAGGCGGCGGGCAGCCCCGGTTTACCAACGATGAAGTCCGAAAGAAACGAATCAACGCAATCTACGCGGAAGATGAGGGTAAAAAATTACGGAAATCCCACGAGAATCCGGCTATTAAGCAGATATATGAAAAGTTCCTCAGCAAACCCCTCGGAGAAAGAAGCCACCATTATCTGCATACCAGGTATTTCGAGCGATCAAGAGTATAGAAGAGGGGACATCTCTTCTTGCCGGGCCGTCTTCATGAAACTATGAAGACGGCTCTTCTTTTTCCTCCCGGGCCTGAACGATCTTTCTGAGCTCCTGTATTCTGCCGGTGCCCCGGATCAGGTCTTCACGGAGTGTTTCAATCTCCTGCTTCGACTCATTTATCTTCTTTTCAAGCCGGGAGATTTGTTCCTCCTTCTTTCTGACATCATCCTGGAGGTCGTCAATTTCCAGCTCGGATTGAAGAACCTGAATCCGGCTCTCGTGGTTCTGCTTCTGTTCCCTCAGCTCCTCAATTCTTTGAATGATCGTACTGACTTCCTTCGGTACCTCGACATCGAGGGAAGGCTGCAGCAGGAAAGCCTGCCCCAGTTCACGGTTCTGCTGGAATAATTTCTCCTGCTTCCCGGAAATTTCATCATCCAGGGCTTTTATCTTCTTTTCCGGCGAAATCTCATCGCAGAGATTCGTCAATTTCTGTTCTTCTCTTTCCCGGGCACTCTGAAGCTTCTCAAGCTCTTTCCCGCGTTCCGCGCTGCCTTCCTCCTGCTGCTTCAGGTTCGCCATAACGCTCTGAACCTGTTCATCCGGAATCTTATCCGACAGATTTTTTTCCAGCAGTTCCTCCCCGAGTTTCGGAAAGGCCCCTTCCAGTTTCTTCTCAAGTCTTCTGATAGAAGCCCTGACCATGGTGATCCGCGTACCGGCTGGGAATCTCTGAAAAAGCTTCTTTCCTTCCTGTGATCCTGAGAGATCTTTGATTTTTTCCTTTTTCTCCTTTATTTCCCCCTCGATTTTATTGATCTCGGAGAAAATTCCGGAAAAATCATCCTGATCCAATATTCCGCTGCGATACACTCGGTATGTATGGGCGCCCAATGTCCCAATCAGCTTCCGGAAGTTGTCCTGATACAGTTTATCCTGCCCCTCAATCTGAGCGGCCTGCTCTTTCAATGCACTCTGCCGATCGAGACTTGTTCGTATCTTTTCCCGCTGCTTCTCAAGGCCTTTTATGCTCTCATGAATCTGCAGACTCCGCTCGTAGGAATCTTTGAGTTCATCTATATCCGCCAGGCCTTTATCGAGAAGTACGGCACCTAATTCCTCCACATGCCTTTCTATGGAAAAATCAATTTCATCAACCGTACTCTGATGCTCATGAATCGCTGTTTTTTTCTTCGCCATATGTACCCCCAAGAGCTCTGTGTTCCACCACCCTCATCATAATGTAATTCAGGAGAGATTCATCCAGGTCCATCGCAAACTCGGAAACCACTTCTCCAATAATATGCCACTGTTCTTTTTTGAAAGGATCTCTCCTGTCATCCAGGTTTTCATAAAACAGATCGATAAGGTCCGGTATGATTTCTATCCTATCTTCCAGAGTGTCCTTTTGGGGCGGGGATTCCAGAAAAATCTGCTGAAAAAGGTCTGCAAGCAAATCCTCCGGTACGCCCTTTACACTCTTCAGGAAGGTTTCATTGATCTGATCAATTTTTTCAGACAGCTTGAGAGAGGGGCTAAAAGCAATGCTGCGTATTGATTTATATACACGGTCCGAGTAATACATCCATGAACTCCCTAGTGGTGCTTCCTGGTTAAAATGTACTACCGGATCATCAAAAACACAAGCGTGAAGCCGATCTAGTTTTCCAGTATGGTTATCTCGACTCTTCTGTTCAAACGCATACCCTCCGGTGTGGAGTTATCGGCGATCGGATCCTGTGCGCCCCTTCCCTCTACGGTAATCTGACTCTGTTCACGGATTCCCAGCTGCAGAAGATACCGTGCGACGGCAGCCGCTCTCTCCGCCGAAAGCTGCTGACGGCCTGAAGGCGTACCGGCCAGGGCCGTATGTCCGGTGATGAGAATATCCCGATCCGGGTACTCGGCGAGGATATCAGCGATCAGATCGAGTTTCTTTTCCTCTCCCGGAAGGAAATCTGCCGAATCCGGAGCGAAACGGATGTCCTGCAGCCCCATAATGACTCCCCGGTCATCGGTGCTCACACGGGTCTCTTCGATCCCTTCATCCTCGATCCGCTTCTGGACCTCCTCCGCTATCCGCTGCCGATCCATGGGGGTCGACTCGGTGATCTCCGATTGGGCAGTTCCAGTATATTCTACCTCTGTACCATCTGACAGGGTATGAATAAAACTGAACTGCTCGGTGTAGGCGTGAGGCCTGCCGTTTTCACTATCCCAGAAAATCTGCTGGTCCGAAAAACCGGTAATCCTGACCGGATAAAGGGAATACCTCGAAAAATAAGCGGAAGTCCGGTGTTGTACGGTATATTGAACCGAGATGAGGTCGTATTCCCCGTCTTTGTACCGGGCTTTACCGAGATAACGGTAATTCGCCCTGAACGGGATACGCAGGGGAACGGAAATCCCGAAGCTGTTTCTCAGGTCATGCACCTCTTCTCCCGGGGCCTTCCAGTTCTCTCCCACCTCGATCTCCCGATCCGGAAAGATCGGCACGTTCCGTACTACCGGCATATAGTAGGAGGGATCGATATCATAGCTGCCGTCCGGCCCTCTCCAGTACTTCGAGTAATAGGTACTTCTGATCTCATACACGGGAATTCCGCCTCCAAGCTGCTCGGAAGTACTGAAAGTCCCTTCCAATAGTCCGGCTTGATTCCGAACATCCTTCACTTCCCAGGCTATCCTGTTGAGAATGGTAACATGATGATGAAATAAACCATTGATGAAGACTTCCTCTTCAACCTCGGACAGGGCTTTATACTTCTCACCTACCCCGTATTCGAAGCGGAATTGTTCGGCCTGAAGATTGGGCAGGATGCCCGTTCCGAACAGCAGGATCAGGGAAAAAATGCGAATATAACTGCGTATGAGGTTCATTGCTCCTCCTTATGGTCTTTCTTGACAAATATATGGACTAAATATATCCTTTTAAGATACATATGTAGTAAATCATAGGAAACCACTGTGTTACGATTCATCACGCGAAAGCATCCGACAGAACAAGTGGAAACATTGCTTGCATCAGCCGGATTCAGAGAGCCGACCCCTTTACAGGAAGAGTATATTCCGGCAGCCCTCATGGGAAAAGACCTCCTCGTCGAAAGCACCCCCGGTGAAGGTCAGACTGTTGCTCAGATCGCCCCTTATCTCATCTCTCCCAGACAGAAGAAACGGGGTGTTTCCATGCTCATCCTGGTTGATTCTTCCGAAACAGCCGGTAAATACGAGAAAGAGCTGCGCCGTTTCACCTCCGCTAAAAGCAAAGGGAAATTCGCCGTCGTTCTCGGAAGAGAGGAACAGGCAAAGAATGAACTCCGTCTTCTCTCTAGATACCCTGGACTTATTGTCGGCACTACCTCCCGTATCATTGATCACATACGGAGAAATAACCTCGAGTTCAGCGGGGAGATATCCGTAGTCATCAACATACCCCGGAACTCCGATCACATCGAGTTCGACCGGGATGTAGAGTTCATCATGGCAAAAATGCCGGAAAAGGCCCAGACTATCGTTTTCACCTCGTCGGCCGGGGATACGGAGAACCTCTCCTATCTGCTCAAACGCCCGGCCCAGCTTTCATCAGCCGAGCGCCGGGCCCGTCTACCTCTGCTCCATGTATTTCAGGTCCCGCTCCTGAACGCGGGCTCCCTCATGAGTCTTCTGTACGGGGGGGAAATGGAAAACACCCTGGTTCTGGTACAAAGCCCCTCCCTGGCCGGAGAATTACAGAAACAGCTCAATTCGGCTGGCCTGCCCGCACGGGTCATACCCCCCTCCGTGGAACCCGGCCGGGAAAGCCGGAATCAACGTACCGCATTTCGAACTCACCTGGCCTGTTTCGACGATGCTTCCGGTATTCCATTTTCCTATGATTCCGTCATTTTTTTTGGTTTCCCATCCAGACTTTCTCTTTTTCAGGAAATCGGATGGGCTGTATCAGGACGCTCTCCCGAACCATATTTCGCGGTTCTCTTATCACCGGCGGAGAGCGATTTTTTAGCTAAACTTCAGGAGAAAAGACAAATGAAGATGAAAAATGAAGTACCTCCAAACCAGGAGGAGATTCTCAAGGGCAAACTGAAAAGCATTATCCACCAGATCAAGGAAGAAGAAGACCCCGATGAATTAAACAGATACCGAAAGATTATCCGAAAAAACGTACCCCTCCACCTTCGCTCCTACCTGACAGCATATCTTCTCAAGAAAGCAGGAGGAGGCAGACTGAGCACAGGAAAAACTCCGGTTGATAAGACTGCTGAAATGCAGACTATCTTCGTAAGTATCGGTAAAAACCGAAAAGTGTTTCCGAGAGACCTCTCACGGCTCTTCCAGAAGGCTGCTGACCTCGATCCGCGGCAGATCGGGAGTATTAAAGTCCTGGATAATTATTCCTTCATCGATATCCCTACGGAAGCAGCATCCGGAGCGATCGAGAAACTTGACGGATCCGAGTTCCGGGGACGCAGCATAACCGTTAATTTTGCCCGTAAGAAGAAAAACACCCCTCAGTGAAAGAAAGCGGCAGCCGGGGAAGCTTTTCCCGGCTGCTGTTGGGATCTCAAACCCTCACGATCAATACACGATATAGGTAAAAAGGAAAAACAGCAGAAACTCGGTACACCCGATCCCGAAAAACAGAATGAACAAGCCGAGAATCTCCTTCCGGAATGCGTATTTCTGACAGGTGTGAGAAAGCGCGAAGGGATCCCCGGGCACAATCATCGCCTCTGCCATTGGATCATCCGGCCTTTCAAGGGGAGCTCCCTCTTTCCCGAAGCAAACCAGGGTCTCCGATGAGGCGCAGCATCTCAGACTGGGGATCACCCTTGGAATGGCATTATCAAGCGGAATCTCCTCCGGGCGAATAATTCTCATCTGATACAGTTCACCGCTGTAAAGCCGAACGGACTGGGAGGATTCAGCACCTTCCTGCTCGTGGAAAAAGGCCAGGGGGAGTCGAAGAAGATCCCTCTGCGCCCGCAGTACCCTTCCTGACTGCCAAAACTTCCGGTAGAAATAGTAACTTACTATGCAGGGGGGAAGAAGGGGTGTAATCGGAAGACAGGCGAGGGTAAGCGCAGCTGCTGCCGGGAATAAGGTGCCGGGATCCTGGAGGAGGATATAGAAATAGATAAACAGACTGAAAAGACCCAGCAGAAGTGCCCCGGGGGTCATTGAATTCCAGTATTCATTTTTTTCCCGACCGCTCCATATACCGCGAAGCAGGGTTTCTTTATCTTCTCCCTCATAGATCAACACGAATAGGGGATTTTCGGGAGTATCGATAAAAACAGGCTGTCCCTCCCGATAGTCCAGACACCCGCTTACAAAAAGCTTTGTCTGTTCCGGCAGGGAGGATATCTTCTCCCACTTCACTCTCTGAGGAGTATGTACCGGATAGTGCTCCCATGAATCCGGAGCTATCGGCTTGTTGAACGTAAGAATATATACATAGACCTGCTCAAGCTGCGCCATCAGACTGACTTCTCCGTCGGTCAGCCAGATCGTATTATCTCCCTTGAGCGCCTGCAGGTATCCAAAAAAACGGAAGGCTCCCCCCTTTCTGCCTGCCTCTCCTTCGGCCGCACGGAGGTCAGTATAGGTAAGAGGAGGCAGAAGGGCGGATTTTAAAAGCAGGGACCTGAATCTCCGCCAGATTCCGCGAATCCTGAAAGCACCTATTCCGGGCAGCAGCAGATAAAAAACTATTACCAGGGTAAATATTACAGCAAGATGATATATAATTTTCGGTTGCAAAACCATAGATTTTACCTTACTCTGTACCTACCATGGTCGACAGAATTGTTACCGGCTACCTCAATACCAATACCTATCTCTTTTCCCATTGGAAAAAAGGATGTGTGATCATCGATCCTGCAGGGAGTGTAGAAGAAATAATATCACATATCGAGATAAAAAACTTCCGTCCCCTCGCTATTATCTGTACCCATGGACATTTTGATCATATCGCCGGTATTCAGCAATTAAAAGAACACTATAAGGCTGAGGATATTGAAGTCCCCATTTATATTCATGAAGAGGACAGCGATTATCTGAGTCCTGCAGGTTACGATCGGCACATGCGGGATATATCGATGCTCGGCGTTGAGTTCCATTCGCTTTTCCATGGTTTTCTCAACAACCTGCCGGAGTATGATTTTCTGCTCAAGGAAGGCGATACGATCCTCGATACAGACCTTACGGTTCTCCATACCCCGGGACATACCCCCGGCGGCATAAGTATCTTTTCCGAGAATGATCTTATCCTTTTTTCCGGAGATACACTCTTTTTTGAAGGAATAGGCCGTACCGATTTACCAGGCGGAGATTCCGACCTGCTGCTGAAGAGCATCCGGGACAAACTCTTTTCCCTGCCCGATGACACCCGTGTTTTCCCGGGTCACGGTCCTTACACGACGATTGAGCGGGAAAAAAACCACAATCCGTTTCTGATTTGAAGATGAAATGTTCAGGCGCTGAGATTGAATAGAATTCCCTGAAAGCCGCCGGCGCTGCTGTACGGAGAAGGACTCGTACTGACCGTGTGAAGTGCTTCCGCCCCGTCTTTAACTATGGAGGAAAGCTCCCCCTCGGAAATGGTGCTTTTGGCAGCTTCAAGAGACTGAATCGTAGTCTCCAGCTTCATACGCTGTGCGCTGTTATTGCTTGTCTCTTTCAAGTTTACCAGCCGGTCAATGAGGTTATCTATGCTCCGCAGTCTGGAAAGGGAAATACCATTGCCCTTGGAAGAAGGGAAACCCTGCACATGCTTGAACCTTGCATAGATCGCCTGGCTCGGCTTTACGGGAAATGAAATTCGCCCGCTGTTTAACCTGGCCCGCATGACATAAGCAGGAGACAATGCAGGTTGTGTCGGATATTGAATTGTCTGCAACCTCATTTTTCCGTCCTTCATCTATTATTTTCGGAAAAAATGAGGAATTTTTTATAAAAAAAAAAGAGGAGTAGGCTTAAATGAGAGCAGATTTATAAGGTGGAACGGGGAAAAAGTACCGTTTCGGGAACGCTAATGAAAAATCAGCGGTTCCGCCGTTCATCATTATTTTTACAATCGATGCACATGAGCGCGTAGGGGATCGCGTCGAGCCGTTCCCGTTTGATTTTCTTACCGCAGCGCATGCACACTCCATATCTCCCGTTATTGATCCTTGAGAGAGCCGAATCTATGAGCCTTAACCGTTTGATCTCCTGCTGGTTCAATGCTTCGAGAGTTTTTCGGTCGATATCGTCGGCTGCTATATCGGCAAGGTCTTTTGGATCAAGATCATCGATGAGAGCTTCAAAATCCTCACTTTCCGAGATCAGAGATTTCACAATATCCTCTTTCATCTCAAAAAGTTTTGACTGCATTTGTGCTTCAAACTCTTTATCCATATCACTTACCTCACCCTGAATAAATTACGAATTCTGTGAGCATGTGAATATGACTTATATGGAGAAAAATGTCAACTAGTTGACAATTTCCGGCTATATCTCTACTATAAATTGAAATATATTTTAAGGAGCGGTCGTGGCCAAAGAAGAGGCAATTGAAGTAGAAGGTATTGTAAGAGAATCACTTCCGAACACCATGTTTCGGGTTGAACTAGATAACGGACATCTTATCCTGGCACACCTTTCGGGAAAGATGCGTAAACACTACATCAGAATCGTACCCGGCGATAAAGTACGGGTCGCCCTTTCACCCTACGACCTTACCCGCGGACGCATTATCTACCGCGAACGCTGATCACTTCCTTTCAGAATAACCCAGGTTGCTCCTGATCCTCCCATATTTTTTTTGGCAGGTCCGGATTCTCCTGCCGCGGATGACTCCTCAAGATACTGCATCACAAACCTCGAAAGGACCGGCAGGTCCCTGGAGTGCTTCCCTTTCCCGTGGATGATCAGAACCTTCTTCAGCCCTCTCCTGGCGGCCTCACGGAAAAAGCGGTCCAGGACAATCCGGGCCTCCCGGACCGTATAGCCATGCAAATCCACTTCCTCCTGAGGATCCATTTCCCGCAGCCGCCTTCTCAGTTCGGCCTTGTCAGGGCGGACATCCGATTCACCTTTATCGAAGGCATCCCAGAAGAGGTCTGAATCACCCAGATCTTCCATCGGGTGCTTTCGCCTCTTCGCCTCGCCCTTTTTTTCCCACTCATCCAGTATTTTTGCGAAATCCATACTTTCTTCGAACTCCCTTCGCTGCCCAGGTTCTAGAAACAAACACCTGATATTCCGGATTGTTACAGAAGATCATTCTGCCAGGCCGGACAGTTCGAAAATCCCGGGTACTTTCCGTACCTTCGCCAGGGGTATCCAGCCTTTCTGTCCGAGGGAGGTGGTGATAAAAAAGAAATCCTCGGTCCCGCCGTTGATCTTTACAGTCTCCCCCGGCTGCAGAACGAAATCGGTTTCACTATTCTTTTTCGGGATTTTTTTTACTTCATAAAGACCGCTGTCCTGCATCATGACTACAGCCGTCTCTCCTTTTGATGAAAAGATGGCATACGTCATTCCGATGCCGGATACAATGCTTATCGTGAACATCAGCATGGCCGCAATAAAGTAACTGTTCTTTCGTTTAAACAGGTAGAGGACCCCGATAAATCCAGCCATGTTTATGGAAATCGTGAGAAAAAGGAGAAAGAAATCGGGATGAAAGAGAAAAGGAAGATCGATCTGTGTCACTACCCCGTACTCCGAATTGAGATAATCGAGGAACCGTCGATACACAGTGTCCATGGGTTTCATAACAAGAGCAGACCTTATTTTCAAAACGGCCTGGCCGATTTTCCCCTGCTGATATGCACATAACGCACTGTTGTAATAGAGATCAACTATATCGGGCTCCAGGGCCAATATTTCATCATACAGGGATTCAGCCGAAAGAAATTGACCTTCCCGGTAGGCTTTCTCTGCCGCTTTCAAGCTTTCTGCAATTTCACCCGTTGCGAGCTCTGCCGGACTGAAGGAGAGAAATACAAACAGCATCACCGATAACAGAGCTTTTCTCTTCCTGCTGAAAAAGAAGAAAAGAAAGACCAGAGGACCGGGAAGGAGCCAGAGATATTCAATCCGGGAAGAAAAACGCAGACTCATGCTGACCCTGCTCAATTCCGTATAGCTGACCGGGGAAAAGGGAAATCCGCTGCCCTCTAGCTCTTCTTCGGGCCCGCCAAGTTGGGGGCTGATGTTTACAGGAAAACTATCGCCCGGGCTGAAATACACTCTTTCGGTGGCCGGATCAAAAGCTGAAAGTCCTTTGACCAGAATCCGTCCGGGCCCGGCGCTTTCAGCGACCAGGGTATAGGTATATTGGCGCCACCCTCTGTAGCCCTGCATCGTAGCTGTGTATTGTGATTCCTCATCCTTTTCCAGCAGGGAAAAAGACGGGGCAATAATCTCCGGCAATTGAAGATAGTTCAGATTGCCCGTACCGGTGATACGAACCGTGACGGCGGCATTCTGACCGACCTCAAGATCCTGAACATCCACCTTTGCGTCCAGACGGAAGGATCCGACTGCACCGCTCTGCTTCGCCGTTTCGGGAAGAGGCCGTACCTCAATCTCCCGGGCCCGGCTCCCTGCCAGTCCATTTTCCCATCTCACCTGAGCTCGGGGCAGAATGGAAGTACCGACAGCAGAAGGAGTAAAAATATAGCTCCCCACCGGAATCTCATAGAGCTCGACTCCGCCTCTTGAATATCCGCGGATCTCCCCCACTCCTTCGGCAGGCTGAAAAAAGCCTTCCGCCGGTGATTCGACCAGGCTTTCCTCGAAGAGCCGGATATCCGGCTGTTCGAGAGCGTTGAGGATACAGATAACATTCTGCCCCACATAGGCGATATCCGGTTGTATATCCCATTCAATCTCGAGGGGGATAATCAATTCCCTGTTCTGGTAGTATCCGACTTCCAGCAATTGCGGATCGGTGCTGAAGATCCTCCGGGGTGTAATTATCCGGTACGAACCGACTTCAAATCTGCCGGTCTCGTCGCAGCGGTACAGGTAGCTTATCTCCGTCTTCCTCTGCTGTCCCTGATCTGCAGTTTCCACCCACACCGGCCGTATATACGGTCCGCGGAGCAGTACAATTCCGTCCGCAAGATCCGGCTGATTGATATCGATCATTTCCGAATCCTCGATATCCGCGAGGATGGTAATTCCGAATCGGTCTCCCCTGCCTACCGGATTGGGGCTGATATCTATATGCACACCCTCATCCCCTGCCGCATACATGGTCAATACAGCCAGAAACAGCAGGATAAAACTGAGGCGTTGCAGGTTGAAATGGAAAGGTGTCTTCTTCATTGTTCTCATTCTCTACCAGTTCTTGTCAGGCTCCACTTCCTCGATCTTGTAATCCGGAGCGAGAGAAGAGGATCCGGAACGCCGGACATATTCAAGAATCCGCTTCCCGTCTTCACTGAGATTGCGTTCCCCTTCTTCCTCATCCTCATTTTTCGTTTCCTGGCTTCCTTCGCTCAGGTTCAATTTACCCAGGCAGTACTCAAGGTTTGCCTTCGCCTCGATATCATCGGGTTCAATAGTGAGCACCCTCCGGAACTCGGTATATGCTTCCTGGTAATTTCCGAGTTCATAGTATAGTACTCCCCGGTTAAATGCTATTCGCAGGAGCAGTTCCGGATCTTCGGCGCCGAAGGAAGCATTATCCCATTCTTCCAGGGCCGCCTCGGACTCACCGAGGGAGTGGTACACATTTCCCAGATTGTAGGCAATCCGGTCGGTATACCGATTATACTGAAGGGCTTGAATATAGGTAAAATTAGACTCCTTATAGTCACCCCGTGAATATTCATAATTTCCGTCGATCACCTTCATATACGTTCCGGCCTGAGAGCATGCTCCGGAAAACAGAATAAGGAAAATCGCCGGGAATATCAGTAGGTTCCGCGCCATGGCAACACCTTTATCAGGAGAGATAGAACGAATAAAACGACCGCGAGAAGCAGGAACAGCCTGTAGCTTCCCTCCTGATCGTATCGGATTTTTTCCTGCTCTCCGCTTATGGACAAGCAGGAGACCTGTTCATTCATCGAGTTCAGCGAATCGACCGTACAATAATTGCCGTCGCTGATTTCTGCGATTTTTCCCAGAAGCGCAGGATTGAGAACACTGACAACATCATTACCATTCCTGTCCTTCAGGTAAGTCCCGTCGCCGAGGGGGATTTTTCCGCCTTCCCTGGTGCCGACAGCGAAGACATCGATAACAATATCCCTGTCCTTCGCCAGAGAAGCCATTTCAGTTATATTTCCGGAATGGCTTTCCCCGTCAGAAATAAAAATGATGACCTTGCGCCGATCCTCACCATCCGGAAAGGCCTTCAGGGCGGTTTCAAGCCCCGAAGCGAGATTTGAACTGGAGGAGGTAAAAAGAGAAGGAGAGATAATATCAACGGCCTGACTGATCGCCTCCTGATCCTCGGTGACCGGAACCAGCACGAGGCCTTCGCCCTTGAAAACGACAATCCCGAACCGGGCAGTTTTGAATCTTCCTGTAATATTGTTGATCAGAGTGAAGGAACGGGAAAGGCGGTTGGGGATAATATCTTCGGCCATCATGCTCCTGGAAATATCCAGGGTAAAAACAACATCGAGCTTCGAGGGTATTTCACGAATATTTTTCTTTTCACTCCTGATTCCCATTAAACTCAGTATGATAAAAATCAGGGCAAGGATAAAAGAGAGGGAAACAAAGACCCATTTGACAGTGAAAGCATCATACAGACTGCGGGCCGGTCCGCTTCCTCTGATCCGGTGGAACTCTTTCCGTCCGAGTTTATAATTCCGATACAGGATAAAAACCACCGGGACCAGAAGAAAAAAAAGTGCTGCAAATTGCGGATAGAGGAGCATTCAGAGCACCTCCCGGAATACCATCTTGCGCAGAAAGAATGAAATAATCATCATGACAAAACCGGCAATAATGAACTGCCTGTGTATCGGCTCGGTTTTTATATCCATCCGGACCCGCTGTTTCACCGTTTCGATGGAATCAATATCACTGAAAACGGACTGAAGTGAACCCGGACTCGCCGCGCTGAAATATCTTCCCCCGGTGAGTTCGGCAACGGTCTGCAGCAGTTCCTCATCGTACTCGCTGTTGATTTTTCCCCGAATAGTATTCCCTGTCTCGGGATCGAGGAATTCAATCGGCACCTCCCCTCTCGTTCCTACACCAATGGTATACAGTTTGATTCCCATTTCAAAGGCGATCTTTGCGGCCGAAAGGGGAGATATCTCCCCGGCATTGTTTTTTCCGTCGGTTATCAGCACCGCTATCTTATTATCCGCCGTGCTGTAGTTCAAATGCACGCAGGCCACGGCAATTCCCATTCCGATGGCCGTCCCGTCACCGAGCTCCATTATGCGGAGTCCCTCGACTCTATCCACCAGGGTTCGATAATCTCTGGTCGGCGGTACTCTCAGAGCAGCTTCGGAACCGAAGGAAACCAGTCCGATCGAATCATTACTTCTCCTCTGCACAAAATCCCTGATGACTCCTTTTGCAGTCTCAAAGCGGTTGACCGGCGAAAAGTCCTGTGCGGCCATACTGGGCGACTGATCAAGAATGAAAAGAATATCGAGGCCCCTATTCAGATATATCTTCTTCCTCTCCGATATTGACGGTCCGGCCAGTGCAACGATCAGGGAGATGAGTCCCAGCCAGTACATCAGCGAACTGAAATGCATCAGGAAACGCAGCAGCCAGGATGGACGGCTGAGAATTTCCTTCTGCCAGATGGTGAAGGAAAATGAAATATGCCCGCCCCTTCCTTTCCACAGGTGAGCGAGATAGATCAGACTCGGTACTACGGCGATCAGCATGAGCAGTACAGGGGATTCGAAGGTAATCATGCCTGTTTTGTCCTTTTATGTTTCAATGCTTTCATTTCCGTCTGCTGACGCTCTGATTCGACATAAGCTTCGAGTTCCGAGGCAATATCCGCTACAATCTGCAGGTCGATTTCCCGCTGTTTCTTCGGGGCGTTGACACCTCCGAATTTAATGAGGTCCCCCTGCCGCATCATCTGTACCAGTTCCTCAATCTGTTCTTTCTTATGCTCGGGAAAGGTATTACCGAGATGCTCACCTATTTCGGAGGAGGTGATGGTAAGAAAGTCCCGATTGGTCCGCGCCGAAAGATACCCGCGGAACTCCTCTGAAAGCACAATATAAAACCGGCGGCTGCTCATGTGGAGGTTCTTTTCTTTCAGGTCCTTGAGAGTTTTCAGGAGTCTCTTGTATGGTCTTCTGCCCACGTGGAGAGCCATGAAACGCCGTATTTTCCTTCTTACACGGCCGGTAAAACTGAGAATGAGCAGAGGCCCGAAGAGAAGGATGGAAACGGCGAGGGCCAGGGTCAACCTCGTGCCCGGAAGGAAAAGCTGGTCCTTGATCCCGAAAAACTCGTATCCCCGCTCCTGCAGGATGGACACGGTGTGGATCTTGACTTCGCTGAAAGTGACATCACCGAGATCGAGGGAGGGGAAGGTTCTCGTTCCCGCTGCGTAGGGGGTGAAGGTAATTCGCACTTCCCAGCTGGAATTTTTACTGACAACCTGCACATCGTGAATATCGATCCAGCTCACAACGGGAATTTCCCGGGGAGGCAGGAGTCTCATTCCCGGCAGGGGAGAAAGAATCGCCCGCATTTCAACCCTGTCACCCACATAGAAATCCGGGGGCAGATAGATCAATTCCTTCAATTCAGCCCCCTCCACCGCCGAAAGGTACGCCGGCGCCAGGGCTATGAGAAAGAGAAGGGTGCATATCCGCCGAACCTTCATCTGCGCCTTCTCCTCTGCTGAAAAAAATGAACAAGCTTTGCCACCGGATCGTCGTTGGTACTGAGAGTCAGTGCATCGATCCTTCTTCTGCGGCATTCCCGCTGCCAGAAAAGATGATAGGCGTCCCAGAATGCCCTGTATTCGCGCCTGTACTTCTTGCTCCCGCCGGGGACCGTCAATCTCTGCCCGGTTTCAGGATCACGGAGGTGCACCAGTCCGGTAAATGGAAAGATCTTTTCTGACGGGTCGCTGATCTTGACCGCGATGACATCATGTTTTTTAGCCAGAAGACTCATCTCGCGCCAGCTGGGGTTGACCCGAAAATCCGAAATGATCACGCATATCCCTCTTCGGTTCAGGGATTCATACACAGTCCGGATGGCATGAGCCAGATCAGAGCCTTTTCCTTCCGGCGGGAGATGAACCATATCCTCCACCAGGCGGAAAACCTGCTTCTTCCCCTTTCTCGGAGGAACCCATTTTTCTATCCTGTCGCTGAAAAATACCGCGCCGACCCTGTCATTGTTGTGTACCGACGAGAAGGCAAGAAGAGAACTTATAACGGTTACCATGTCCTGCTTGCTCAATCTTCCGGTCCCGGACTGAAGGGATGCTGATACGTCTATGAGGAGGAAGAGGATCATTTCCCGCTCTTCCCGGAAGGTCTTCATGTAGGGGACTCCGAGCCGACTGGTGACGTTCCAGTCAATGAATCTGGAATCGTCCCCCTCTGCATACTCACGGACCTCATCGAATTCAAGGCCGGGACCGCGAAAAACCGAACGGTAGTTTCCCGAAAGGAGACTTTCCACCAGCTTCGCCGACGCCAGGGGGAGATTCTTGATTCGTGAGAACAGACTGAAGGTATCCATCTCGTTTCTACGGTACCGGTACTACCTTGAGAATCTGTGATATCACATCGTCCGGAGAGAGCTCTTCGGACTCGGCCTCGTAGGAGAGTACGATTCGGTGTCTCAGCACATGAAAAACCACCGCCTTGACATCTTCCGGTATCACAAAGGTCCGGCCTTCAAAGAGCGCTTTGATCTTTGCGCATCGGTATAAATAGAGAGTGGCCCGGGTGGAGGCCCCGTAGTCGATAAAACGGGCATACGCAGGATTGTCCTCTTTCCCTATCCTTGAAGCGCCGATGATCTGTACTATGTATTCCTCGATCCGTTCGTCCACAAGGATCGTGGCGGCAATCTTTCTGATGTGCAGAATCTGAGAAGCCTTCATAACCTTCTCCACATCGATCTGAGGGGCCGTTCCCATCCGTCGGAGTATTTTCAATTCATCCTCGGGACTCGGATATTCGACCAGGAGTTTCATGAGAAACCGGTCGAGCTGTGCTTCCGGCAGAGGATACGTACCCTCCTGTTCGATGGGATTCTGAGTAGCCAGGACGAAAAAGGGATCCGGGAGCGGGTATGTTGTCTCGCCTATCGTTACCTGCCGTTCCTCCATTGCCTCCAGGAGGGCGGATTGTACCTTGGCCGGGGCACGGTTGATCTCGTCAGCAAGAATGATATTACTGAAAATCGGACCCTTCCGGGGAACAAACTCACCGCTGTTCTGTCTGTACACGAGGGTTCCTACCAGGTCAGCCGGAAGCAGATCAGGGGTAAACTGGAGTCTCTTGAATCCCACATCCACTACATCCGCCACGGTCTTCACCGCCAGGGTCTTCGCCAGACCGGGAACTCCCTCCAGTAAAACATGTCCTCCGGCTATCAGCGCCATAATTATACCGTCGACCATCCGCTGCTGACCGACGATGCGCTTCGCTATTTCCTGCCGGCATGTTTCCAGCTCCCCGGATGCCGATTGTATCTGTTGTTCAAACTCGGTTTTTACCATAGGGTATCCTCATCGATGTGTGCTATTAATGACTTTTTAGCATAATATATCAGCGAAGGGGATGCAATACAATCATTTCAGCCGGATTTCGAAAAGCGGTTATCTATCGCATCCTCAAAACCGAAATATAAAGAGAGGCTCTGTATGCAGAAGATGAATTTTCACACTCATACTCAATACTGTGACGGTACCGGATCGCCGGAGGTCTACGTAGAGGCGGCTCTCGACCGGGGATTTATCGCCCTGGGTTTTTCCGGACATGCCCCATTGCCCTTTCCGAACAGCTGGACTATGGATGAAGACTCCCTGCCCCGCTACCTTTCAGAAATCCGGAAACTCAGGGAGCTGAACCGCGACCGGATTGAAATATACCTGGGCCTCGAAACTGATTTTCTCGATCCCGAACAGAACGCCGGGCATCCCAGGCTGGACCCCCTGGGACTGGATTTTCAGATCAGTTCGGTCCATATGCTGTATGATCCTTCGGAAAAGATTTACTGCAGCGTAGATGGTCCGGTGGAAGAACTGCAGCACCTTATCAGCAGCACCTTCGATGGCTCACCCCGCAGAATGATAGAGGCTTACTATCTCCAGGTTCAGAAAATGCTCCGGATCGGCGGATTTGACATCATCGGTCATTTCGACCTGATCAAAAAACACAACAGAAGCGAAAAGTTTTTTTCAGAAGATGAAGACTGGTACCGTAGAATTATCGAAGAGACCCTGAATGCAGCTGCAGCCTCCGGAAAAATCCTGGAAGTGAATACCGGAGCCATGAGCAGGGGCTACACGGATGAACCGTATCCTTCGCCCTGGATATTAGAAATCTGCGCGGACCTCGGCATTCCGGTCATGCTGAACGCCGATGCACACAAACCCGAACATATCGATTACGCCTTTCGGGAAACCGAACGGATGCTTCGAAAAGCAGGATACTCCCATGGATGGGGTCTTCTTCAAAACAGATGGCAGGAGGTTGCCTTTGACGGATAAAATGGAACAGGATTCAGGAGAAAGCACGGAATATTCAATCCCTTCAAAGGAAAAAGAAACCGACCTTGATGAAGTCGCCGCGGTCCGCATTGAAGAGCTGAAACAACTGCTGCGAAAAAACGCCCAGCAGCACAGAGAAACGGTCCAGACCCTTCGGGAAACCCGTCAGACTGTACGCCGCAACTACCATGGCATGGTTCAACTGCTGATCGAGGTCATTTCTCTGGGGAACCGTTTTTTGGGCGGTCATCTGAAACGAACCGCAGAAATTACCTGGAATTTCTGCCGCTCCGAAAAAATGCCGAAGGAGGTTTGTTATCTCCATTATTACGGAGCCCTCCTGCATGACATCGGTCTCATAGGCAGGAATCCTCTGCTGACGGATACTCCTCCGGAACAGATGTCCGATCAGATGCTCAAGGAATACCAGAACCATACTGAATACGGTGAACAAATCATCAGTTCCATCTACAACCTGAAACGCACGGCGGATATTATCCGTTCCCACCATGAAAGGTATGATGGCAAGGGTTATCCCGATCAGCGACATGGAAACACTATTGCCTATGGTGCCCGTGTGGTGAGGGTAGTGAACGACTGGGATAACCTCATCTATAAAAGAAACGTGCCCATCAGGACTGCCCTGGAAACCATCAAATCGGGCAGCGGGAGTCTGTACGATCCCATGATAGCTGAAAAATTTCTCCATTTCATACCTGCCTGGGCGAGGGAACATGACCAGGAATCCAGTCTGGTGAGCCTGGACGCCCTGCAGGTCGGCATGTTCCTGAAGGATGATATCATCCTTTCGAACGGCTTAATGCTGGTCCCGAAGGGAATTATCCTCAACCAGACTACGATAGACAAAATTCAGTCCTTCCGATCGATGATCGTGGATGTGCACGCGGTTCAGGTAGCCTACTAACCGTACTATTTCACTCATATTTTCTCTTTAAACTCTAAAAGAATAAATACCTTTTCTTTTTTGTAATTCCGTAGTATACTGGTATTAGAAATGATGTATAGCTCAATAAAGGTATGAAAATTTGATTTATTCACACATTTGTTTATTCAAAAAAGTAAATATAAATATTCACTTAGATAGAAAAAGGACTGTAGGATGAGTAATATAGATGATCTTCAGGCGGTTTTAGTTGACCTCTCGGTTCTGGAGAAGTATTCACGGAAGCTGAGCGGCCTGATCGATCAGTACAAAGAAGAAATCGAAAAGAAAGGCTGGACCTGCTACAAACCGTATACCGACGGGTATACTCTGAAATACGGAATAGCGAAGAACGAACTTATAGAGGAATACGATCAGTTTCTGAACGAAGCCTCGGGACTCTACTTTCAGTACAGTCAGATCCTGAAGGATCTGCAAAGCTCCTGATCGGCAGGGGGCTATAGAATTCTCTGCTTTGTGTCCCCGAGAAAGCTCTTTATCTATCAAGGTTTTTCAAAGCCCAGATTAATCGATGAACTATCGTCACCACTGTCAGGAAGGCCATCAGGACAAAAAGGATGGTAAGTCTCCCCGGGAAGAGGTAAAACAGGGTGTAGAATATCAGGGTCTCCGTCCCCTCGATGAGTCCCCCGGGCATGGGAACGCTCGTCTTCTGTTCTCCCGGCTCTTCTCCCCTGTTTTTCCCTTCCCTGCTTCCCTTCTCCAGGATGGCCGACAGATACATCCATGAAGCCGCGTTGATATAGAAGACGGACAGAAGAAGAATAAGGCTCATCAATCCTCCATCGGTTTCCGGAGAAAGGACGAAAGCAGCCGGCACGGCGGCGTAGACGATAAAATCGAGTAAGATATCCAGATACCCGCCGAGATCACTCTGCAGGCCGTAGTACCGGGCTATAGCCCCATCGAGGCCGTCAGCTGTCCTGTTGGCGATCCAGAAGGCCAATCCGAGCCCGACGGCTCCCAGATAGACCGAAAGAGCGCTGGCCATTCCCAGAATAAATGCCGCCAGGGTAACTCCGTTCGGACTCACATGCCTGCCGACAAGACGGACTAGAGGATCCAAGAGGAGATCCTTCAGGGGACGGAGCTGTCGGTCAAGCATGGGACCTCCGGCTTCCCCTCAATTTTCTGCCGACCACCGGAAGCAGGCTGAGAAGTCCCAGGAGTACGAGGGCGATCAGGATCTCCCGGGAGATGAGGCTCTCCCCGGGCTCGATCTGCGCTCCCGTATACCCGAGGTAGGCATAGACGAAGGAACCGGGAATTATTCCCAGCGAAGTCGTCCAGAGGAAGGTACGGGCAGGTATGGCGGTGACTCCTGCAAAGAGGTTAATCAAAAAGAAGGGGAAAAGGGGTATGAAACGCAAAGTCAGAAGATAGTTCTTTCCGTTTTCCGCGATTTCCCGATTGAACTTCTCCAGACGGTCGCCGTATTTCCGCTGAACCATATTCCCTAGGATAAACCTGGCGGCCAGAAATACGAGGAAGGCTCCTCCTGTCGCTCCGAGGTTGATCAGCAGGACCCCCACAAAGGGCCCGAAGAAGAAACCGCCGAGAAGAGAGAGGACCGTTGCTCCGGGGATGGAAAGGGCAACGACGGCAATGTAGAGAAGCACGAAGAGAAATGCTGAGAGCAGAAAGCTGTCACTCACATACTCGATCAGGATGTCCCGGTTGGCGGCGATCCGCTGGGGGTCGAGAACTTCCCGCAGGCCGGTGAACCGGTAGGCCAGATACAGGGCGGTTACCGCAAGCAATGCAAAAACAAGGGTTTTCAGGGTCTTTTTCATCTTCGGACCTCCCGGGAGCACGGCAGTACAGAATTCCATCTACAGTAAGGATAAGAAATTCCCGAGAAAAAACAAATTATTCTTGATAATTTTTGTCAGATATATATTTTTAGAGCATATCATTGGAAGACCGCTCTTTTGTCTCCTATACTTTGAGACAAGAAGTAGAGGGATATGTTTCTATATATTGATGAGATAAAAAAAACCTACGGACACAATGAAGTACTGAAGGGAATATCCTTCTCCTTCGAAAGGGGTGAGTTCGTTTCCATAATCGGGCCCTCCGGGACGGGAAAAACAACCCTCCTGAAGATAATCGCGGGGATTGAAGCACCTTCCGGCGGTTCCATCAGGTTTTCATCCGATCAGCACGCCCAAAGTTCGCCCCCGCTTCTTGTTTTTCAGGACTACATGCTTTTCCCCTTTCTCAATGTTTTCGAAAATGTAGCCTTCGGCCTCAGAGCCAGAAAGCTGAAACAGACTGAAATCAATGAAAGGACCTCCAGCATCCTCTCCTTTTTCCAGCTTGAAGAGAAGGCTTCAGAATACCCGGCCAGGCTCTCCGGGGGCCAGCAGCAGCGGGTAGCTCTGGCCAGGGCACTGGTCCTGCAGCCGGAGCTTCTGCTTTTGGATGAGCCGTATGCGAACCTTGACCGGAATCTGAAACTCGACACGGCCAGGTTCATCAGGGAAACTCAGCGTGAATTCGGAATAAGCACCCTCTGCGTTACCCACGACATCGAGGAAGCCCTGGCCTCATCCGATACGATTGGAATCATGCTGGATGGAAGTATCGTTGATTACGGGCCGCCGGAACAGGTCTATACGAGACCCTCGACCCTTGAATCAGCCCGTTTTCTCGGAGAGCTGAATACCCTTCCCTCATCCCTCTTTTCAATTTTCGATATAGAAGAATCATGCCCGGCCGTCTATTCACGGACCGAGGCTCTTGAGATTGCAGCCGTAGATTGCTCAACCGCCCGTATCGTTGACAAAAAGTTTCTGGGCACCGCCTATCAGTACAAAATCATGATAGCGGGAACAGAGCTGACCAGCAGAAGTATGAACGGAGAACTTCGGAGGAGTGACTACGTACAGGTAAATCTGAAATCCTACCTTCGGCCGGATGGTACTGCCCTGAAGCCGATCCGGGACCGGGAGGTAGAAAACAGTGCGGACGGAGAAAGAGAGGATGAAACGTGGAGGCAGGTCCTGAAGGATGCCGGCATGCAGGAAAACGCCCTCTCATCAGGAGGTTGATAAAATGAACAGAAACAAAGGGAAATCTGTCCTGGCCGTACTTGTTCTTTTCATACTGATACCGCTGTTTCCCGCCCTCTTCCTTTCCTGTGAGAGGGAAAGCGGGCAGATGAACTGGCTGGAACAGGATTTCCGGGAGATCGAAGATGCGGCCCGGGGCTCTGCCGTTTCATTTTATATGTGGGGAGGAGATGCCCGGATCAACGCCTGGATAGACAGCTACGTGGCCGGGGAACTGAAGGACCGGTATAATATTTCCCTCGAGCGGGTACCCATGGATGCCTCGGTGTTCATAAACAAACTGCTCAACGAAAAGAGCGCCGGAAAGAAGGAAGGGGTCATCGATCTGGTCTGGATAAACGGCGAGAATTTTAAAAACGCCCGGGAAAACGGACTTCTCTACGGTTCCTTCGCCGAACTTCTTCCCAGTTTCGCCTATGTCGATCCCGAAGCGGTATCCACGGACTTCGGATTTCCCGTGGACGGCTGGGAATCCCCCTACGGCAAGACCCAGTTTGTCTTCGAGTACGACTCGGCCAAAATAGAAGATCCGCCGGGCAGCTTTACCGAACTCGCCGAATGGGTAAAGCAGAATCCGGGGATGTTCACCTATCCCCAGCCACCGGATTTCACCGGATCGGCCTTTATCCGTCAGGCC